>Ga0214923_10000461_pt1 | contig 61972 bp, 56 predicted proteins | sample LL1510_MetaG_FD_177993 | JGI IMG/M metagenome (GOLD analysis project Ga0214923, IMG submission 177993) | Freshwater microbial communities from Lake Lanier, Atlanta, Georgia, United States - LL-1510 | ecosystem: Environmental > Aquatic > Freshwater > Lake | place: USA: Georgia | collected...
GTTTCCTTATTTGTTTCCTTATTTGTTTCCTTATTTGTTTCCTTATTTGTTTCCTTATTTGTTTCCTTATTTGTTTCCTTATTTGTTTCCTTATTATTATATAAAGCATATTCATAATGAAGTTCGTCTTGATTAATTAAATATATTGTGTTTGATACTTCGTGTTCATTAATCTTAAATTGGTTCATATCTTTTTTAATTTGCATAATAATATTACAACTTTTAAGTAATTCTGTCATAAAATTAACTTCTATTTCAGATGTTACCCAAGCACCCATTGTTTCTATGACACCTTTAATTTCTTTAACGAAATTTTCTTTTATGTAATCATCATCTCTTTTATCATCAACTCTTTTATCATCATCTCTTTTATCATTATCTCTTTTATCATTATCTATTTTTTTGTTTCCAAAATACTTTTCAATTATTTTTTTAATATTTTCGCTAAAACCTTCAATGTACACATTCATATGTTTTTTTTTGTTTAATAATTCTATTAATTTTTCTTTATTTAAATCTTCTGATTTTTCATCTTCTTCTAATTCTATTTTTTCTTTAATTTCTTCTAATTCTTTATCATCTTTTGTTTTTTTTAATTTATTAATAATTTCATGTAAATATTTATCTTCTTTTGCATATTCATTAATTGATTCAAAAAACGAATTTAAATCTATATTTTCACTTATAAAAACTCTTATATCTTTAATAAAGGATTTTTCGTTATTAATGCTAATTATTGCACGATGATTATCTTTTAAACATTTTACAAATTTATCTAATAATTTTGGTGTATCTCTCAATGATCTGAATATAGAACTGAAAAAACAATTTCCATCAGTTAACGATGTCTGTTTCGTAAAAAGTCTATATGATGAACCATCTTCTTCATCATTATCTTCATCATCATTATCTTCATCAAAAATATCAGAATCGTAGTCTTTTTTTTCTTCTTTATTTTTACGATTTTCTTTATGATAATGTTTTAAAATATTTTCTTCATTTTCTTTGTAATATTGCTCTGGATTAAAATCTTCATTAAATTGATCTTTGTTACTATGTTCATCATTTAAGATATTTTCTTTGTAAATTATTTCTTTTTTTTTTATTATTTGTGGTACTTTGTTTTCTTTCCTCAGTAAAATACCTTCAATGCATTTTATTTTCAATTTATCATCTTTTATTATATCAAAATTAGATAGTTTATCATTTATATAAAATATTGAACGCAATATACAATCATCTTGTGAAGATATTATAACATCAGAAAAACATTCGTATTTTGAAGATAATATTATCTGTAATTTATATATTGCAATTTTAATATCATTTTCATCGTTACTATTTAACAATAAAATATTGTGCATTATATGTTTCCATATCAGTTTCAATATAACATTAATCTCATTGAAATTAAAATTTTGAAATTTATTTCCATGTACTCTTATTAATTCTACAAAAAAATTAGGTAATATTAAATTTTCATCTACTTTTTCATCAAGATTTTTATTATAAAAAACATTTAATATTTTATTTATATATTTAATATCAACAGTTATATTTTGGTTTTTAACCAAAGTTAGACAAGATATAATATTAAAAATAATCGAACAAGTATATTGTGTTTGTAAAGTTAACCATCTACGCATAAATAAGTCGTTCTCAATAAAATGTGCAATATTATTGATTGATCCTTTAAAATTTATATTTAATTTTTTACTTAGGTGTGATAATAAAGTTCCAAGCCAGTTTTTACCGTATTTTATTTTGTCAATATATTCAATACCAATATCTTGGTCTTTATCTATAAATAAAATTTCATTATTTTTACATATAGATAATATATGTAATAACGAGTATGTATTTTCATCAGGATTAAAGTAATCAGTACCTTCATCCCATCTAAATTTAGATTCAATTGCTTTATCAAGATATTGTTTTTTTGTTTTTATGTATTCTTCTCCTTTTATTTGAGGAAGAAAACTATATTTTTTTTTGATAGTTTCCGTAATATAATCAAAAATAGTATCATATTCGTGTATTTTTGTTCCATCTATTTTAGTGTGAATCGATAAATTAAAATCAGAATCGTCAAATATATAAAAATCATTTTCATTATCATTATAATTTTTATCCTTGCATTCTTTATTTATATCCAAATTTTCAAAAAAATTAACGTCTTCCAAACTTACCGACGAATCAATTACAAGAGAAATTTCTTCATTAATATTGCGAGTTAAATCTTCGTCCAATAAACCTTCGTAATATAATTGCGATACAGAAATAATAATATTTTTTATTTTAAAATGATTCAAACTATTTATTAGTTCTATTTTTTGATCTTCTGAAATATTTTGTTTATTTTTTGATATCAAGTTTGTTATATACATATCAAAAATAATATTTTCCTTTCTGTTATTATAAATATTGTACATTTGTCTGATTCGTGAAATACCATTAACTTCTGATTTTAAAAAATACTTTACTAATAGAACTGGATCATCAAACGAACATTTTAAAATTTTATTTAAATCAACTCTTTTTTTATCAAAACATAATTCTTGATGATTTAATAATGATTTTGATGATTCTGTACGTAATCCACAACCATAACAAGTATATCCGTCTTTATTTATGATAGGATAATCATTTTCTCTATATAATGATACATAATCAACAGGTAACTTGCTTTTTATTTTATCTTCGCCATATGTTTTTATAATTTCATCGAAACTTATTTCATCAGATTTTTTTCCTGTGATAATAGAAATATATTTATCTAAAAAAGATTCATTGTCTCTACGTACATTTTCAAGAATCATTAAAACAAGAAACGGTTTATATAAAATATCTTCTTCGTATTGTTTTCTCAATTTAAATCTTATATTCTCCAACAATTTTCCTAACATATTAGTTTCTTCTGTATTAATAATAGTTTTATCTTTTTTCGATAAGAACGCGGATTGTAAACTTTTTACATTTTCGAACATTTGTCCTACCATACCTCCTAACGCATTAGTTTCTTCTTTTTTTGGTATTTCTGATCGGAACTTAGATTTTATTTCTTCAATTTTAAGAGGTAATACAGAATTGTTATTTAATAACGAATTGTCTTCGGTGCTATCTCTTTCACTGTATTTAAAACCAATATCAGGAATACAACCAAACATATAATGATTTATTGATTTAGTTCCAAGAAATTCGTCTGCTGGATTATTATATATTAGTTTCATGTTACCAGTTTTTAATAAAAAATTTCTATATTTTGGAATACTGAATTTTTTTTCAAGACATTCTTCTAATAATTTAATGATAATTCCGTGATAAATAATACTTGAAAAGTTCATAAAGTTTGTGTACAATAGTTTATGATTTTTAACTGATAATAATTGTTGCCTGTAAGAATTGTATTCATATGGTATAATATTTACATAAATATATTGTGACACGCTTTCCCATTCTTGATTATCAATTATAAATGGATATTTATAATGATTGCTTAATAAACCAAATGGTAGTTCATCTTCTGATGATATTGTTATAATGGATGACATTTTATTGTAAGCAGAGAAAATTTTTAGATTACAATAAATATTTTTTTTTGATTTAAATAAACATATATAGTAAAATAAATATGTCAGGGCTTTTATTTTTATCTAGTGACGATTTTGTTTTGTCAAAAGGTACTAAGGGAACCATTTTATGTACTTCAATTCCTGGTTTCTCATTAATATTATTTTATTCAACACAATGTCCTCATTGTCAACATCTTATACCCATTTTTAAAAAATTACCCGGTACTATTGGTGGATGTCAATTTGGTATGGTTAACGTAAGTACTAATAAAAATTGTATTAGAATGTCTAAAGATACGATTGCACCAATAACATATGTTCCTTATGTTGTATTATATGTCAATGGAAGACCATTTATGAGATACGGAGGTCCAGCGGAACTTTCTGAGATTAAACGGTTTGTTATAGATGTCGCACAGAAAATTGAAACTAAACAAAAATTTTCAAATGAGAACGTTAGAGAAGATCCAAGAGGAAGAATACCTGCTTATACGATAGGAATTCCAAAATGTGAAGGAGACGAATGTTATTTCCCTTTTAACGAAGCGTATACAAAACTTAATTAAAACTAATTAAGGTATTATTTTATATCAAAAATAAAATAATACCTATAAATTATAATAGAATTTTATAATTTTATAAAAAAATTTATAATTCAAGAATGATTTATGATTTATTAATTAATGAATCAAAAGAAACAGGATTATAGTTAATCGACTTTAAGATTTTACTTGTACTTTCATTATAAACAACATAATATTTTTCATCTGGACTTAATCTATAAGTTGGAGAATCATATCTTGAATCATTTTTATAATATTCAACCGTTGCAATGGCTTCTTTCTTATTCTTGCAAAGTTTACTCATATTTGATTTATGGACAAGGTCAAAAGCTTCATCTCCATTAATTCCAAAACAAGTAAACGCTCCATAAACGACATATAATATATCACTAAGAGCATCAATTGTTTCTTTAAAATCTTTTTTTTCAATTGAATCCTTTAACTCCTCGACTTCTTCTTTAATTAAATCTAGTCTATAATTAACCAATGCATGATTTTCATCGAAAATATTTAATTGTGGTGTTAAGTTATTAGTTACACCGAAAGATTTATTAAATTCATCTTTAACTTTATCAAAGTTTGACATTATTATATATTATTTTATATATTTTAAATTGATATTCAATTTTTTCTTTTCTTTAAACTTAATATATTTTCTCACTTTTGTTAACGAAAAAAATAAATATAAAATGGAATCAGTAGAAACCAAAAAATGTCTAAAATGTAATGATATTATTATAAAAGATTCGAAATATAAAAAATGTAGTACTGAAGTATATAATATCTAGTATAAATCAACCTAGATTTTAAAAAAGAGAAGAAGATAAAGAAAGAAAAAGAAAAGTAAAAGAAAAGAAAATCAAAGAAAAGAAAGTAGATTTGTTTTTAAAAAATTGATATTCAATTTAAAAATATATTTTATAAATAAAATGAGTAATTTCCCTCTATATGATACGTTATCTAATGATATAATAGATAACCCAGAAGATTTATCTACGAAAGAAAAAGATGAATTTTTAAAAATGGTTAAACAAATAGACTCAAATGGTTATGAAATTATTTATGTTCTTATACGTGTATATCAATTAGAAAATACAGAAGATAAAAGTACATTTAAATTACCATTTGGTGGAAAATTTATTAAAGACGATATTAAATTTGATTTTGATGAATTACCAAATAAATTAAAACATATATTATATAAATTCATACATATTCATAATAAAACTTTATCAGAAGAAATAATTTAAAGTAATTACATTTATAATTAAAATATGTCAGATTTTAATTATTTACCGTTTAATAAAACATGTGTCTATGATTTTTCATTAGAAAATATAGATTCTTACTGTAGAACAGGTACAGTAAACTCAACAAAAGTTTTGAGTTTTATTAATGCTGTATTAAATGGTTGTTCTAAAAAATTTTTAACAACAAGAGACGAAGATAATAAAATTAAACAAATTAACGATTTTCAAACATTTATTATAGACAGTATAAAAAAATCAATTTCTTTTACCGAATATAAAAATAAAACTAATGAATTCTTTTTAGATATTGTTGAAAGTATTTATAATTATATTGAAAATGATATTGATAATAAAAATAAAGATGTTTTAGACGAAATAAAAGTAAATTTAGAAATTAATAAAATTATTTGTGATATCATACCTATCGACACGTATAAGAAAATAATTAATAGGGTTATGAGTAAATGGAATGATAATAAAAATAAGACTTTTATTACTAATATAATCTCTGAAATAATGTTTTATACTGAGTATGAAGAAATATTTGATAATGATATCGAAACAGAAAAGATAGAATATATAAAAAAACATATATGTAATTTCAATAATATTGTAAATAATAAAGTTAAAACAATTATAAATGAACCTGAAGAACCAAATGATGTTAATGATTTATTAATAAAAAATATATCAGAATATTTCGATTGTAATATATATATTGTTGATTTTAATAAAAATACAACATTCAATTTTTATGATTATGAAAAAGATAATTATATCGTAGTTATATCTTTTAACGACGAACATTATGAAATATTAGGAAAGTGTTTACCAAACAATAAAATTCAACGAGAGTTTAAATCTAGTGATAATATTGTAAAAAGTTTTAAAATGCAATAATTTTAAAATTAGATTTGTATTTAGAAAAAAAGATTTTTATTTCTAAACTTTAAAAGAATGGAAGAAGAAAAGAAAATCCTTTAACTTTATAAATGAAATAATTTTAAAATTAGATTTGTATTTAGAAAAAAGATTTTTATTTCTAAACTTTAAAAGAATGGAAGAAGAAAAGAAAATCCTTTAACTTTATAAATGAAATAATTTTAAAATTAGATTTGTATTTAGAAAAAAGATTTTTATTTCTAAACTTTAAAAGAATGGAAGAAGAAAAGAAAATCCTTTAACTTTATAAATGAAATAATTTTAAAATTAGATTTGTATTTAGAAAAAGAAGAAAAAGAAATCCTTTATATTCTTTTCTTGCTTCTACGAATTGAACGTTTCTTTTTTTCATTTGCTTTACTAATATAAAAAGCAGAATAAAAATTTTCTTTTGAATATTTGTTCCATATCTCAATAGGTAAATCTTTTTTTGAAATTGTTGTTTTATTAATATCTTTCTTTTGTAAAAGAAATTTATCATTCATCAAACTTTCAACATTCTTATGCTCCATAATATTTTCTGCAATTCTTTTGTAATTGTTTATTTTACTTTCTAAATCATTAATTTGTTGTTTTGCTTCGTACCATTTTTCCAATAGATTATCGACATTAGTTTCATTCATTTTATTATTAAAGATTTTTTATTTATTTAAAAATTACATTTTTAAAAATCAACTTAAAGACAGGGTATTTATTATAAAAAGAATGTCATCCAACAAAACCGTAGCCGCAAAGAAGACTGTGTCAAAGAAGACCGTCAAGGAACCACAAGTAGTAAAAGAACCAGTAGTAGTAGATGTAGTAGTAGATGAAGTAGTAGATGAAAGTACCGAAGATTCAGGTGATAAGAGAAAGGTTATTACTAAGGAATCAGTTATTCAATCATTTGAAGATTTGATTAAGAGTATTGAATCTGAAATGGATAGTTTGAGAGAAGGAGATGCAAAGAACAAGGGAATTAAGTTTCTTCGAACTTTGAACAAGAGATTGAAGATTTTGAAGAATCAATCTTCAAGAATTATCAAGCAAAAGAGAACTTCTACAAAGAAGAACACTAATAATAATTCTGGATTTTTGAAGCCGGTAAAGATTTCTACCGAGATGGCAAAATTCACAGGATGGGATAAGGACGAACTGAAATCTCGGGTAGAAGTAACAAAGTACCTTTGTCAGTATATTAGAGATAATAACCTTCAAAATCCAAAGGATAAGAGACAAATTCTAACTGATTCCAAGCTTCAAAAGTTGTTGCGTTTCGACCCCAAGAAGGAGACTGAACCATTGACTTATTTCAGACTACAAACTCAATTGAAGTCTCATTTCTTGAAGCCAGATGAGGTTTCTGCTTAAAAATTTCAATAAATTCTATTTTTAATTTACATCAAAATTAAAAATGAGGTTAAAAATGTAAAAAAAAGTGTAAAATATATAATGGTTTAAAGAAATGATATTTTTAATAAAATGGAATCATTAAATATTGTTCAATTGATCGAAAAGAATGCAATGACGCGTCTTTCAAAAGACTATGAAAATAAACTTATTAATAAAATTAAAGATAATTTCTCTGATAATCAACAGCAAATATTTGTCGCAAGTTTTTATACTTTTCTTAACTATGATTTGAAGAAGGATTTTGTAATTGATTTTGATAATGTGTGGAAATGGTTAGGGTTTACAAGAAAAGATAATGCTAAAAGATTATTGGAAAAATTTTTTACAACTGATATTGATTATCAAGTTATAATAAAAGCTGCTCCTCCAATTGGAGGAGCAGCTTTTGAAGGTTTAAATGAAGGACAAAATGAAAAAGCTTTTACGGAGATAGGAGGAGCATATTTTGAAGATGAAAATAAGTTTAAAAATTTAGGTGGAGCTGGACTAAACAAAGAAACTATTTTACTAAATGTCAATACCTTCAAAAAGTTTTGTTTGAAAGCAGGAACTAAAAAGGCAGACGAATTACATGATTATTATATTAAATTAGAAGAATTATTACAAGAAACAATTAATGAAGAAACGAATGAATTGAGATTACAATTGCAAATTAAAGATGATAAATTAAAAGAAGAAACTATGATTAGAAAGAATTTGAAAGCAAAATATGAATGTTTTCTTTATCGTAGAATTGATATAGATAATAAATATGAAAAAGGATATTGTGTTTATATTATTGGATTTGAAGAAATTCCAGGACAATATAAAATAGGATGCACCGATGATTTGAAAAAAAGAATTGGAGATTATCATACAGAAGTACCCTATGAAGCTATTTTACATTACAAAAGATATTATTCTTCAGACACAAAACTACTAGAACAAGTATTACATCATATTTTACGAAAATTTAGAATTCATAATTCAAAAGAATATTTCCAAACAGACGATGTTCAAATTTTTATTAATGAAGTAGACGATGTATTTACATTTTTTGAAAATAAAGATAAAAAATATGAAAACGTGAAAGATGTTAAAGAAGATTTATTAAACGAAATTAAAAAAGAGAAAGAAGAAGTTGAAAAACTAGAAAAAGAAAATCCAAATTATAAGAAATGTTCCAAATGTAATTCTGTGCTATTAAAAAATGAATTTGCTAATAATAAAAGAAAAAAAGATGGTTTAGAATCTTATTGTAAATCATGTGGTCATGAAAAATATAAAAAATTAAAAAATAAAGAAAAAGTTATATTGGAAGAAAAGAAATGTACGAAATGTGATAAAATTAAAGATATTTCTGAATTTTATAATAGAATTGGTTCATCTGATGGAAAAACATCCGAATGTAAAGATTGTTCTATGGATATGTATTATGATAGAACAAAAGAAAGAACAATTACTATTCATTTAGAAAATAAAAAATGTATGAAATGCAATGAAACATTAGATATAAATGAATTCGGAAATAAAACAGATAGTCCAGATGGACGAATGCCTTATTGTAAAAAATGTTGCAGTGAAAATGCAAAACAATTACGTTCTCTAGAACCAGAATATGTACCAGAAATAAAAACATGTAATCAATGTAATAAAAAATTATCTATCGAATGTTATTGGAACAATAAATCAAATAAAGATGGAAAAGATAATAAATGTATAACATGTCAAAAAGAAAATAAATTAAAAAGAAAAGAAAAAGTATAAAATATAATTTTTTATTTTCTAACTCAAAATAAGTTAGAAAATAATTAAAGTTTAAATTTGTATTTAGAAAATGATTTTCGTTTCTAAACTTTAAAAGAAAGGAAGAAGAAAATTTAACTTTATAATTAAAATAATTTTAAAAAAATAATAAATTATTTAATAAATAAATGAGTTTAATAATACAGATTATAGGTGTCATTATTATAATACTTCTATTTGGTTATTATATATATAGTAATTTTATAGTTGTAAAACAAACTGAAATAACTTCATCAACAAAAAAAGAAGAAATAAAAAATATTTTACCTCTTCTTCAAAAAAATATAAATGATATTGGTGATATAACAAAACAAGATACAAACACTATTAAAACAAAAAGTTTACCGGTATTGCGCTCACTTTTATTATCTTCTCTATCAGCTTCACAAATATCAGATCCTTTAAATAAAACAAACTTATCAGATGAAATTCAAAAACTAATCAATCAATTAGATAATATTGATATTTCTAAACCTGAATCAATATCTTTATTAAATTCAATTAAAAATAATTCCGTAAATCTTGTTAATAATATACAGAATGTTGATATCTCCATTGCTAAAAATGATTTACAAGACCAAATCAATATAATTAATAAATTAGATAATACACAAACCGATTCTATTAATAATTTAAAAAACAATGTAATACCTGATTTAAAAAAAATATTAGAAACATCAATTTCTGATTTATCTAATAATGTTGATTCTTCAATCTCTTCAACAAAAGATAATTTACAAAAACAAATTGATATTATTACTGATATTTCTTCAAAACAAAATACCTTTATTACAGACATAAAAGATGTTTTGATTCCTTCAATAAAAACTTCAATTTCAAGTCTTCAACAAGTTGATATTGATGCACAAAAAGAATTAAAATCAAGCATTGATGATATTAATAAATTAGACTTAACACAAACGTCTTCTATCAATGAAATCAAAAATAATATTATACCTGAAATAAAAAAGACTTTAGATGATTCTATAAATAATTTAGATACAAACATCAAAACAAATATAACAAATTTACAAAATAATATACAGACACAAATTGATAATATTTCATCTCTTAATACTGAAAACATTGATGAAATTAAAAAAGTTTTGATTCCTTCGGTCAGACAATCTATATTTGAATTAAATTCTATAGTCAAAGTTAATAATGATGATATAAAAATTAAACTTAACAGTGTTCAAGATAATTTACAAACTCAAATAGATACTATAAATTCATTAGATTTGACACAAACATCTTCTATTGACCAAATTAAAAACAATATTATACCTGAAATAAAAAAGAATTTGGAGGATTCTGTTAATAATTTAGGTACAAATACCGAAACAAATATAACAAATTTACAAAAACAAATTGATAATATATCATCTCTTAATACAGAAAATATAAATGAAATTAAAACTGTTTTAATTCCTTCTGTTAAACAATCTATATCTGAATTAGATTCTATAATCAAAATTAACAATAATGATATAAAAACTAAACTTGGTAATGTTCGGAATAATCTACAAATTCAATTAGATGCTATAAAATCATTACAAACATCTGATATTGATAATTTAAAAACAGTTATTATACCTGAAATTAAAAAGAATTTGGAGGATTCTATAAATAATTTGGATATAAATACAGGACAAAATATAACAAATTTAAGAAGTAATATACAAACACAAATCGATAATATATCATCTCTTAATACAGAAAATATAAATGAGATAAAAAATACATTAATACCCACATTACAAACTGCAATATCACAAATTGAAAAATTACATAACACTGATATAACTAATGTAAATAATAAATTTAATGATATGAAAACCAGTCAAAGTACTAAACAATTAGTAATAAATGTACCAATTGCTGATAATAATTTACAAAATTGGTCTATATCAGGTGATGAAAATGGAAATTTATGTTTAGGTAAGCCGGATATTGTAGCATGTATAAATTCAATCACTGGAGATCTTTTTAAACCTAAAAATGAATCTGGTTATAAATTAGTAAGTCAATTGTAATTTTTTATAAAATTTTATTATATTATATATAATAAAATGCAAAGAAGAAGTGAGAAAGAAAGAAGAAGTGAGAAAGAAAGAAGAAGTTTATTTAATTTATTGTATGGTGATGAACGTGAAGAATCTAAAATTGAAAGAAAACTAAAACAAATTAAAGAAAATTTAGAAAAATTAGAAAAAATAAGCAAACAAAAAAATATGGATGAAAAGTTAATTAAAAAACTTAAAAATATAAGAGAAAAATTAAAAAAAGAAAAAGAAATATTAGAAAGAGAAAAGAAAGAAAGAGAAAAAGAAGAAGTGAGAAAGAAAGAAGAAGAAAGAGAAGCGAGAAAGAAAGCGGAAGAAAGAGAAAGAGAAGAAGCGATAAAGAAAGCAGAAGAAGAGAAAGAAAAAAGAGAAAGAGAAGAAGCGATAAAGAAAGCAGAAGAAGAGAAGAAAGAAGAAAAGAATAAAGAAGAAGAAAGAGAAAAAGAAGAAGCGATAAAGAAAGCAGAAGAAGAGAAGAAAGAAGAAAAGAAGAAAGAAGAAGAAAGAGAAAAAGAAGAAGCGATAAAGAAAGCAGAAGAAGAGAAAGAAAAAAGAGAAAGAGAAGAAGCGATAAAGAAAGCAGAAGAAGAGAAGAAAGAAGAAAAGAAGAAAGAAGAAGAAAGAGAAAAAGAAGAAGCGAGAAAGAAAGAAAAAAATCGAATTAAAAAACAAACAGAATTAAGAAATAAAAGAAAAGAAGAAAAAGTAAAAAAGAAAGCAGAAGAAAAGAAGAAAGAAGAAGCGAGAAAGAAAGAAGAAGAAAGAGAAAAAGAAGAAGCGAGAAAGAAAGCAGAAGAAAAGAAGAAAGAAGAGGAAATAAAGATAGCAGAAGAAGAAAAAGAAAAGAGAGAAAGAGAAGAAGCGAGAGAAAAAGAAAAGAAAGATAGAGAAGAAATACTTAGAATGGAAAGAGAAAGAAGGGACAAACAAAAAGAAATATTTGAAAGAAGAGAAAAAGTAAAAGATGTATCAGAAACATTAGTAAGTAGTATTGTGACGAATGCACAAAATAAAATTTTATTAGAAAATAGAAAAAAACAACAAAAAGTTCCAGAAATTCCTGAATTTTATAAGAATCTTAATGACAGAATTTATGAAATTGCAAAGATGAATTTTTATATATTTGATAATATAGAAACAGAAACTAATAAAATAATTAAATTATACTTAGAAAATAATCTTATTGACGAAGAAAATAAATTTAAAAAAAATTTAAGTGAAATGTTTGAATCATATAAACAAATATTTGGAAAAATGAATAATTTAAATATAATATTTAAAGATGATAACGAATTTATGATTGAATTATGGATAGAACAAAATAAAAAAGTACATAAAGACTTATTAAATAAATTTAATAAATATAATAAATCTAAAACAAAATTTGAAATCGGAGAATTAAAATTAAATATAAACACTCCTTTAAATAATAAAATTTTTCAGTTAAGTAAAGAATTTGCTACTAATTTTCGTGATTTTGCTGATATTGATAAAAATAAAAAAAATATGACTGAAATAGAAAAATTATATGAAATAAATTTAACAGGAAATGAAACAATTCAAAATTTAGATTCAATGTTTGAATTATATAATGAAATGTTATTATCTATAGTTAATAAAGAATTAAAAAAGTATCAGGTTGAAACTTTTGAAAAATTAAAAATAAAACTTGATGCTTTAAAAATATTACACAATAAAATAATATATGAATATATTAACAACTTAACTACATTTATTTTTAAAGATGTTATGCGAGCAAATCTTTTTAAAGATACTGACTTATCTTTTGAAAATAAAGGTTCATTTAAATGTGGTGATATATTTAAAATATATTTTGATAAAGATAAAAATAACTATAAGGATGCTAACAAAATGTATAAGTTATGTAAAGAGATGGTAGAATTATTAAAAGACGAAGATTTAAAACAAAAATCATCTGAATTATTAACAAAATTAGAAAAAATAATTCCAGTTGTTTCAGACGGTAAAAGAAGAAGTATGAAAAAAAGAAGAAGTAATAGAAGAAGCAATAAAAGAAGAAGTATGAAACAAAGAAGTAATAGAAGAAGTAAAAGAAGAAGTAATAAAAGAAGTATGAAACGAAGAAGTAATAGACGAAGTATGAAACGAAGAAGTAATAGAAGAAGTATGAAACGAAGAAGTAATAGAAGAAGTAATAAACGAAGTAATAAACGAAGAAGTAATAAAAGAAAAAGTATAAGAAGATAAAAATTAAATATTTATTTTATATTTAAATAAAATAAATGTTATTTGTAATTTCTTTTTTATTATTTCTTACGAATGTTTATTCTCATGGTCGTTTGACAAATCCTATTCCAAGATTAAGAATAAGTGATGGAGGAATTAATGCTCCTGTATATACTTGTCTTGGTCCTATATTTAAAACTTCTCAAACATCAATGAGATGTCATGATTCTGTTGCTTCAAGTATTTCTGCTACATACAATGCAGGTGATTTTATAAATTTACAATGGACTATGGAAGCACCACATCCAGGTGATTGCTCTATTTGGTTATCTTATGATAGCAATGTTGATTCTCCTTTGAATTGGATTAAATTAAAAGATATACCAGGTTGTTTAGCACCAAATGGAATCGATACAATTTCAGGCATTAATTCATATTCTTTCAAATTACCAGATTTTTTACCATCTTGTGAACATTGTGTTCTTAGATGGGAATGGTATGCTGTTCAACAAGTTTCAAATGTAGAATTTTATGTTAATTGTGTAGATATTAAAATTATCAATAATATAAATGATTGTTCAAAACCAGGACCAACTACACAAATAAATGGTATAGAACATCTTCTATATAATTTAAAGGATGCAACTCAATCAGGTTGTCCTTTCTATAATGTATATGATGTTAATTTAAGACCTTCAATTAATAAAAGGTCAAGAGGACCATTAGAATGGGTACCTGTATGTGATAACAATCCAAACACACCTACAATACCTGTACCTCCTGTAATTATTTATCCATGTTCTAATATAAATTGTGGACAGTTTGGAACTTGTAATAATGGTATATGTATTTGTAAAAACGAATATACTGGTAGAAACTGTGAAATACCACCTTCTGTAAAATGTGATATAAATTGTAATACATTGAATAGAAAAACTTGTAATACTGATAATATATGTGGTAATTGTAAAACAGGTTTTAATGGTATAGATAATGGAAATACTTTATGTAAAATAGAATGTATAAGAAATTGTTCGTTATTAAATAGAAGAGGTTGCACTAAACCAAATACATGCGGTGTATGTTTACCTAATTTTACAGAACCAAAATCGAAAAAGAAAAGTGATAGTTGTGTAAAAACAATCGGTGATTCAAATATCGGAGAAATATCATTAAGTATTTCAGCGCAATGGGATAGTGGATTTTGCGGTAGATGGATAACAAAATGTCCTTCGGATAGATTAATATCATTTAGTGTTCCATCAGAAATTTCTGACGTAAGAGGATGGAATATGTTAAATATGGAGAAAGTTGGTAATAAAATTAGTGGATATTGTGCAAATTGGGTAATAACAGGAAATGATGCATATGGTGGTTTTTGTTCATCTTTTCCATATGGAAAAACAATTATAGCAAATAAAAATGGATATTTGTTTCAAAATCAGCGATTTAGAAATTTATTAGAAAATAATATTATGGATAGTAATTATCAGAATGTATCAATGATAATTAATGTACAAGGTGATATAAATTATGATTCTTTAATTAATGATTTATCTTCTAATATATATGGAAACTCTGATATAACGATACTTAATGATAATAAAAATGACGCAAATACTGAATTATCTTTAAAAATAAATTGTAAATCAAGACAACAGTTTGATAGTGCTTTATTCGTTCATGTTCCTGAATTAGGTTCAACACAGATTGACCAAAATTTGTTTTATAAAGATCCTATTTATATAGATGACGAAGACCGGATTAATTCGTCAAATAAAATTAAACTTAATTTATATCTTTTTTATTTATTATTTTTGATTGCTATAAAACTTATTTAAAGAAAATAAATCCTTTAAAAATTAAATTTGTATTAGAGAAAAGATTTTTATTAAACTGTAAAGATTTTATGGACGGGAAGAATAGAAAATCCTTTTTAACTTTGTATACAACAAAACATCTTTCTCAATCGTTGACATAATGTAAAGACATAATTTTCTGTCTTAATAATTATTTCTTTATTATCAATCGATATCATTGTATCTATCATATTGGGTAATATGTTATTAATAAACATTTTTATTATATATGCCTCGTTTTCATCCGTTATATTAAATTCAACAAATTTATTTAAAACAAATATTACAAATTTCTTTTTATCAATATTTTCTATGTTCTTATGTGAATTAATTATTTTCATTAATAATACTACATAACTTACTATATTAGATGAATCAATTTGTTTAGAATATATACTGTTATATAACTCTCTTATGGCGTTTTGTTCATCTACACTGATTTTATCATCATTTACAAAATCAGCGATATCAATAAGAATATCATCCATTTATTTATATATATTTTTTTTTTACTTATTATTTAATAATGAGAAATCGTTCTTATACACAACAATATTTGTTGCATGATGATCATAAATAAAAGCTAAAAAAATATCTTATTAAAACTAAAGATATATTTAAAAAACTAGTTACAGTCGAATTTTCAAGAATTGGGCTTAATATCCAGTTTAAGTACAGGCGTCCCATTCTTGAAAATTCGACTGTAACAGAAGAAGTAAAAGACGAAACATTAAGAGAAAGACAAGAAGATAAGAAACGAAACATTAAGAGGAAGTACGAAAAAAAAGAACTGATGAAATTTCCACGTATTTATATAATTTATCCGAAAAAATTATATAAATTTATAAATCTTACCATCATATATTGCTTGAGAATGAATGTAATGTGAAAAAGATGAAAATGGTATATTTAATGTTTTACTTCCTAAAATCATTGAATCATAAGTATTCAATAATTTGTTTGTTTTTGAATCAAATTGTCCTACTTGTTTATTTTTTCTTTTCAATTCTTTTAATCCAAAGTTGTTTTTTGCATGACCAATACCGTAAACACCTCTAAGACCACCTGATTTATTAGGTTTTGAAACATAAACACGACCAGCATTAAATTTTGATTGAAGGTATTTTTTAATTTCGGCTTTATATGTACCTGTTAATTTATATTTTGGATCAGTTTCTTTTTTATATTCTTCAAAATATTTATAAAAATCCGCATATCCAATTCGATTTTGATGTTCGACTTTACATCTCTGAGCAATAAATTGTTCGTAATCATAATTATTTTTAGATGGAGTAAAAGTTATTTTTTTTAATCTCAAACCTCGATATACATTTCTTCTACTATTATCTATAAATTGTGCTCCCGATTTGAAGTTCTTTATTAAATAATTTTCGAAATCTTTTTTAACATCTTTAAACGTGCAATTAGACCATACACGATGAGCACTTCGTAAATCTGATTTAGGTTCGAAAAAATTTTCACCTACTTCGCAATAATCTGCAATAAATTTATCAAAATTACGCGGATCAAGAATTACTTCTTTTTCTACGATATCATTTTCTTCCTCAACATCATCATTTTCTTCTTCAACATTATCATTTTCTTCTACAAAATCATCTCCTTTTTTATTTTGATAATTTTCTTTTTCGTCATCATAATTTTCTTCTACAAAATCGTCGTCTCCTTTTTTATTTTCGTAATTTTCTTCTACATAATCGTCTCCTTTTTCATCGTCATCATATTTTTCTTCTTCAAAGTCGTCATCTTCTTCATAATCACTTTCATCTAACTTCTTGTTTTCAATATGATTATTTTTTTTACTTAAAACTTCTTTGCTTAATGGAACATATTTAGAATCATGAAATTGTTTTCTAGTTTCTAAGAAATCAACTAATAAATCCATTTCATTTTTTAGAACATCCAATTCAATGTTCTCAACCCATTCTCTTTTTGAACCTATTTCATTTACTACACGATAAGAATCAAAAATAATTAATAATAAATTTTCAATAACTGATTCTTCTCTTTTACTACATAAAGGACGCGAATGTTCTATTATATAATCAAGTGGTGCTCCAGCGCAATAATTACTTAATCTATTATTTCTATCACTTGATTTACCTAATTTAAAATATTTTTTCTTTTTTTTCCTTTTTTTATCAGTAGTATTATTATTACTATTACTATCAGTACTATTATTATTACTACTTTTACCATAAATTACTGGTTTAATAGTTGGATTGCTTATTATATAAACACTATTAGTATGTTCATATTTTACTCTTTCTTTTTTTTCAAGTCTTACTTCAAGTTGCTTTTTTTCAATTTCACTTTTATCGAGTAAATATTTTTTAAATTTTAAATCTTTATCTTTTAATTTTAAATCTTCTTCCAAATCTTTTTTTTCTTTTTCTTTATTTTCTAACTGCTTGCGAAGTTCATTAGTTTCTTCATTAATTGTTTCTTGTAATAATTCTTCTAATTTAATATAATAATCATGTACTTCATCTGCCTTTTTTGTACCTGCTTTCAAACAAAATTTTTTAAAAGTATTTACGTTTAGTAAAATAGTTTCTTTATTTTGTCCTCCATGACTTTTATTTGAAGTATCAAAACTCGCTACGGAAGTCTCCGTAGCGAGTTTATAATCAACATTAATTACAAAAAATTTTTCGAGGACTCTTTTACCATCACTTTTTCTGGTATATCCCAACCATTTCCAAACATTATCAAAATCAATTACAAAGTCTTTTTTTGCATCATAATTAAGAAAAGTATAAAAACTTGCAACAAATAATTGTTGTTGATTATCTGAGAAATTATATTTAATTTTATTAACAAGTTTATTTTCATATTCTTTTGAAAGACGTGTCATCGCGTTCTTTTCAATCAAATGAATAATATTTAATGATTCCATTTTATTATATAAATCATTTCTTTAAATAGTTATTATTTTTACACTTTTTTTAACACAATGTAAAGCAAACTCTATTTATAAAACTGTATAAACCAATATCAATACATTTAAAACATGCATTTATAACTCCATCCAATAGCCTGAAATAATTGATTTGTTATGTCATTATGAAAATTTAATCTATCTATTGTTTTTAATATTGAGAAATCTTCCTTCTTGCATGGATGTTTATGTCTAACTAATAACGCATGCAAAATAAACTGAGTATTTATAAAATTTTTTCTATCTATGTTTTTAAACATTTTATCATATGCATCTGTTAATATATCAAAGTCTTCTAATAATCTATTTTCTAAATATCCTATATCATCTGGTTTTATTCCTGTGAAATTATAATGTATCAAATTTATATTCTCATAATGTTTAGAATAACCTAAATCTTTTAAAAATATACTGATATGTTCCTTTGTTATATTTTTAAATCTTTCGGATTTTGGTGTTTTTTCATCACCTATTAATAAATGATGTAATTCAAACTCTTTTTCAAGTTCATCGTATACATTTTGATTTACTGTTGAATTCTGTTTGCCTTGGTACTGATTTATTGAATCGCGGAAATGAATTTTACGATCATAGACGTATTTCGAGGCTATATTAATTCTGTCAGTATCTTTATAGCTTGAAATATTTTTTAAAACAAATTGTTGTGCGGAACAGTTACAACAAATATAAATATTACCATCTTCTATATCAAACTCTTTATTATTACAATTTCTACAAACATTCTTATCTTTTTTTTCAGTATTAACGTTAATATCAGTATATTTATTAGCAATATCTACAAATGAATTTATAATTTGTTGTTTTTCCTTATTATTTTTTGTTGCTTTACCTATGAAACTTACTTTCACAGGTTTATTCAAAATTTCTCTATATTTTTCTATTAAATCAGCCGTTTCAATAATATAAAAATTTTTTGAATTATCGCTCTCTAAATCTATTATGTATTCTATTAATTTTTTTTCTTTATCTAATAACGTTTCACGTATATTTTGTCGTAAATCTAAAGATAAACTTTCTTGTATTTCGGATAATTTTTTTTTATACTCTTCCAGTTTCTTTTTTTCTTCATCAAAGTTTTGAATTATTTTGTTATTAATATACAAGATATCTATTTCTGACATATTTTATAATAAGATAATTGTTTTAAATGTAAATTTTACATCTTTTTTTATTCCTGCTTGATATCGTTGATTTCATATATTTTGCATATTTTAAAATACATATTTGTAATGTATCTCGACAATATGGACATAACTTACGTGCTTTTGATTTAGTAAAATTTAGATAACATGATTTATGCATCAAATGTTTATTCTTACATAATATAACTTTATTAGAATTGTTTTTTATATCTTCATAACATATTGGACATTCAGAACATACCATTTTATATTATCTAAATAAAATAAAATGAAATCATATATTTAAAGCGATTTTTTTAAAACAATTCCTTCAAGAAAAACAAATTATATTTATAAACAAAAGACTGTAAACGAAATATGTAAGTAAAAAAATAACAGGTAAAAATAATATGATCAAAAGAGAGTATATAGAAAATGGAATCATTCTTGAAAATTCGACTGTAATTCTCGATCTATTATTTTATTCAATTGTTCAATTATACTATTATTTTCTATAGTTTTTTCCCATTTATTATGCCAATGATAACAAAAACATCCACTGAAAAAATTATCAAAAGTATATTTAGTGTTTGTATTTTCAAAAAATTTTTCAGTACCTATTTCATATGGATTTTTTATCCAATCAGCATCAAACCAACTACATGGTAAAACTAACATATCTAAAGGTAAATCATAAGTTAAATTGGCTTGTTGAAATCCCCATCCTCTGTTAAGATTAGCAATATATTCTATATTCTTCTTCATTTTTTCAGAATTCGGTTCAAGTGATATATATATTGCATTATTCGGATAATTTTGATTTTCCCATTGATAAACACATATTTCATCTTTATAATTAAAAAATAAAGAATTGAAACTTCTAAGAAAAAAACAATCTAAATCAAACCAACAACCACCGTAATTATATAATAATAATGTTCTTATAAAATCAGAATAATAAGTTATCAAATGAAAATTACAATTGTAATTTTTTAAAAATGTTTTATTTTTCTCATCATTTAATGATAAATACTTAATTTCGGCATATTTTTTTATTTCATTATTATATTCATTTTCTAAATTATTTTCTAACCATAAAATAATTTTATTTTTGCGGTTAAAATAATAACACGATTTAATAGAATACAAATGTTTTTTGTTTAATGAACCATACCAATAACAATGAAAGATAACCGAATTATCAAAATTTTCATTTATATCTAAAGCTAATTTTATTGTCTCATTATAATCAGTGTATTTGAACAATAATTTCATAATATATATTATTTTTAAAATAATATATATTTAAATCGTTTATTTTAAATGTGACACTTAATTTTTAACTTGATTTCAAAAAAATAAAATAAATGATGTTGTTTTAAAACGAGAAATCACGATTTAACACATTGAATATGCAATAGGTATAGCGGAAAGAAAACCAAATAAGAATCCTAAAAAATATTTTAATTTCATATATTTATATATTTCTAACCATGATTTTATTTCTTCTTCTGTTTTCAGATAATTCAACATATAATCTGATTTAGGAATTAAAAAATAATAAACTACTGAAACTGTAAAAGTAACAGCTAAAAAGAATGTAATTTTATGAAAATTATTTTTTTGTTCAAATAAGTTTGATGTAAAGTATGAAATAAATAAACCTAATATTATTCCTTGTATGAAAATATTTCTTCGTTCGGTTACAATACCTGTATATATTCTATCAAGTTCAGATGTTGGAAAAGCAAGTTTTATTTTATAATTTTGTTCATCCGTTGTGGCTAATGTTAGAAAAGAGGCACCTAACATTGCAAGACCTAATACAGCAGAAGTATAACAATTCATTTATTATATAGATTATTTTTTTTATTTGAAATAAGTAATAATTGTTCCATAACCATCACTTATTTTATAAAATAAGTCAGGATAATCGTTATATATATGTGTTAATATTTTTTGATCTGTATTAATCCAATTCATATGAGATAAATATAAATCAATATATTCTTTGTATATTTTACAAAAATCATCTATTAAGTCTATATGTATCATGAAATTTCCAGATATATAATGATAATAATGATTTCCATGAACTTTATGTTTTTCAAAATAAGGTCTGTCAGATGAACAGAATAAAAATTTATTTTTTGGAATATTACTTATCTTTAGAGGATTTGGATAAATGTTTTTAGAAGGTTCAATATTTCTATATAAATATATTCCAGCATCTATCCACATAAAATATTCACTACTAAAAGGATTTATTTGTTTTGCTTTATGTATTAAAAAAACTTTTTCATTCCAAATTATATTTACATCTCTGGATGGAACATGTGGTATCATCTCTAAAATATTATTTCTATATTTATAACAATATAAATCCTCAAATTCTAATTCAATATAATAAGTTGGTAAATCATATCTTATCTTTTTAACATATTCAATTGTATCTTTATTTCCAAAAAATACGTAAGGGCAATTTATTCTCAATGTTTTTGTCATCCATTTTTTATAATCATCAGATGAATATTTACTTTTTGAAATATTCCAATATCCAGAAACTACGGTTAACATATATTTTACAATATAAAATATATGTTATTTAAATTCATATATTAATCACCAACAAGATGCTGGTTTATTAGGTGTAGAATAAATAAAAAGACCTGTATCATTAAAAGATAATGCACATTTCCATCCCAGCGCTTCTAATTCCTTTGCAACAATTACTACAATATCTTTTATAATTCTTTCGTTTTTATTATTCAAATGTTGTTTACAAAAAACATCAAGATCAATATAGTTGTTTTCATCTTTATCTGAATGAAAATTTTTAAGCATATGTAAATACACATGTTCTCTAAATAAACAAAGTATTCTTTCATTATTAAGATGAATAAAATTATTTTTATTTACAACCGATAATATTTGCGGGAATGCATTCATTTTTAATTCAAAAAAATTAAGTCTTTAAGTTATTTCTTATAAAAGAAAATTAAATATATTGCAATTGCTATTATTAATATAACAGGTATATTGCAATTATTTAAAAATTTTTTAAATTTTTTAAATTTATTACTACTATTATTTTCATCTTCATATCCACCGTCATAATCAGAAAAAGCTGACGGAACCGGTATAGAACACACCGTGCAAAATCCTTCTTTTTGTTCCATATTTATTTATAGTAAGAAAAAAATTACGAACTTTCTTTTATTTTTTTTTGGCTTTAATTCTTTCATATACTTTTTTCTTATTATTTTCTTTTTCTTGTTCTATTTCTTTTTGCAATTTTGTTGTATCTGAAAAAAATGTTTCATAATCAATTTGTATCAATATATCATCGCTTTCAATTTTTTCATTTACAGGAGTTATTTTATGTGCATCAACAACAATTGTAGAAAAAGTTTTTATTATTGCTTTCTTCAAATCCTTTAAATCTTTATTATGTTTTTTTATTAACCAATAAATACTTGAACAAAAAAATATTGTTAGTACGCTTAATATTATTGTTAGAGTAATTGTGATTATTTCATTCTTTTGTTGTTCTTTTTCTTCGATAAGTTTATTCGTAGAATTATTATTCATATTTATAATAGTTGATACACCTATACCATTATCATCATAATTAATTTTTATTGGAGGTGTTTTTTTAGAGTGAAACGAACAATTTAGTTGCCACCATGCATTAATAAAACGTATTGCCATATAAGTTAATAAATTAGATGCAACATATTGATCTGGTGATTTATAAACAGATAAAATATCATAATTATTATACATAAACATTTTAGTTTCTTCCGCTAACGAGACACAATAATTAGAAAATATAATTGGATAATCAATTGGTTGGTTAACTCCTATTCTATATAGTTTTAATTTATTATTGTCCGATAATATCATCGGATTTAATTCCATTACATAGGCGGTATCATTTCTTAAATACGCTTGTAGTTCATTTAATGCAAGTGATGGTTTAAGTACATTTTCTATATTATCCAAAACTTTAAATGTATTACATGATAATGCCTGATGCACATAATCAACTAATAACTTATTTCCATCATTTGTATTTTCAATTACTGTTATTGTATTTAATATATTTCTATTCTTTTGTAAATTCTGTGCAACTTTTAATTTATCTGTAATTAAATAAGATGATAATGTTTTATAACTTTGATATTCGTTTATAAATGAAAAACTTCTTATAGAAGGACAATTTTTTTTTAATTCAATGATATTTACATTTAGTTTTAATGCTGTAGAAAAGAACAAATCAGTATTACAATAAGCAAAATATTTGAATTTACTATCAATTGTTCCATCGACACATGTAGGATAAATGTTTATAAAGGAGAACGATAAAGAATTAGAACTAAACCATAAACTTACTATACTATTTTTAGAAAAAGTCGGTATTTCAGGATTTATTTCAACTTGTGAAATATCGTTAACTATTAAAGGGTTGTATACAGTAATAAGTTTTGTTTCAATGTCTAGGATCAATGCTTCTACAAAAACAGTAGTTTTAGGATTTGTTATTGAACATTCTATGTTAGATGATTTAGAAGTTTGTAATATAAATGGGGTAGCAAGACCTATCTGGCTTAAAAATTGATTTGGTAGATAAATACCGCATTCTGTTTGAGCGAGTGATACTAAAAATATATTTAAGAGTATAAATATAATCATAACTATTATATTTATAATTTGTCTTTAATTAAATTTACAATCGTTTTACAATTGGAATAAATTTTATATTTAGAAATATAAAATTTAAAGTTAAATATTTATTTTGTAGATACAATCGTACCAAGATAATTCGCTATTATTAAATTTGATACGTTGTAAATCATTGTCAAATTTTTCATGTTTTGAAATATAGTAATTATACCCTCCCTTGTTGAATGATAGTTTTGTAATTATCATGATAGAAACAATTTCATAGACAGATTTAGTCAAAATTTCTCCTGAAATAAATTTATTCCATAATTGACTATCTTCTCTTCTGCTAATATTAAAACCACAGTTATTAAATTCTTGATCAAGTAAAATTTTTCTTTGTTGAGAAGTCATATTTTTGTAATAATTTTTATTATCTCTTTCTTTTTGTAATATAAAATTATCGAATTTTCTACGTTTATCCTCTTTTTTCTTTTTTAAAAATTCTACTTTAAATTTAAAATTTGTCATACCAAAATATTTAGATGCGCAAATGCCTATAATTTTTCTATGGTCATATAGTTTCATGCAGTTTCTAAAACCTTTTGGATTGTTTTTAATTAAATCTGGTTCAATTTTATCCATATCTTTAATTGATAATTTATATTTATTCATAGCGTCAGTTTTTGTAATTAAATCACGCTTATTTATTAAATGATTTCCGTTATCAAGATGAATTGCATTATATTTATTTGGTTTAAAATAAATTGAAAATTTGTAATCTCTTTTCTGTAAATATATCCAATTTATATCCAATTTATATCAATATTTTTAAACACGAATAATAGTTGACAGTTTTCATATATAGTTAGAAAGCTTGTAATTTCATCTCGTAATATTTCATATGGAATATCCAAAATGTTAATGAAATTTTTTTTTCTAGAATAATTTTTCTTCTTCAAGGTCATTTGTTTAGACATGTTTTTAGTTGTAAATTTTATTTATAAATAAAAATTCATTTTTCTTTTATCTTCTTTTAGTTCTTTTAGTTCTTTTACTTCTTTTACTTCTTTTACTTCTTTTAGTTCTTTTACTTCTTTTAGTTCTTTTACTTCTTTTACTTCTTTTACTTCTTTTAGTTCTGTTACTTCTTTTACTTCCATCGTCGGTCTTAGAAATATGTTCTATTTTATATATACAAATATCTTTATCTTCTTCATCTTCATCTTCTTTAATAATTTCAACGTCTACCATTTTATATGATTTTGCAAGTTTAATTATTTCTTGTATTTTGTCTTTGTCGTCCATATCGTCCATATCGTCCATATCGTCCATATCGTTCATATCGTCATTATTAACTTCTTTATCTTTTACATTTTTTTTGTATGTTAAAAATGAATTAAATAGATCGATTTCAGTTGTTGTTTTTTTATCTTTCTTCTCACATAAAAGTTGAATAAATAAACGTAAATATGGAGTCATTGTTGCCATATTTGTATATTTGTATGATAAGATTGCTATTTTTACAGGTTTTACTTTAAATATTGAATTATAGTCATAATCAAAACCATAAGGAGTTGGCCATCCAATAAAAATATAACTACTAGTATCTGCTGGTTTATAATTAATGGGAAATAATGTAGGTTGTTTCTCCATTAAATCATGTAAAGACGCGTACATAGGCAAAAAATAATATAATTTAATGAATGATTCAAAAAACGATTTAATGTAATCTATATCACATTTTGTTATTAATGATATATATTTTGCAATGATTTTTTTTTTCTCATGTTCATCTTTAATTATTATTGCATTCTTATTATCTAAAAATTTTGAAATATAATCTCGTATTTCTATTGTACGAAAATCATATAAATTTTTTTTTTTATCCACGCAATAAATTTTTTTACTTTTTAATTGTTTTTCAATATATCCGTTTCCTGAGCCAATACTAATTATTGGGTAATCACTATTAAAAAAAATATTCAAGATTTTTATTATTTCACTCATTTTATCATCATAATCATATGAATTTTCTAAAATATAATAATAAATAACAGACATTAATAAATAATGTGCTGTTGAATCAACAATTTTTTTTTCTTCAATAAATTTTAAAACACGTGTTTTATAGAAAAGATTTATTTGCTTATTTATTTCTATTTCATCTTTTTCATCTTTTTCATCTTTTTCATCTTTTTCTTTTTCATCTTTTTCCATTTATTATATAAAAAATAAAAAAAAAATAATTTTTATTTATAAATTTGTATTTATGAAACAATAATCTCCGTCAGGACCATTATTCGAAAATTTTTCAGCAATGCAATTGAAACCTACTGATTTTAAATAAGATATCGTCGTATCACATAATGGTGCTCCCTCATTATATTCAACATTTTGTAATTCAACAATTAAATATTTTACATGTTTTAAAACGTTTGTTGCTCCTTTAAGAATATCCAATTCTGCTCCTTGAACATCAATTTTTATTAAATCTGGATAAGGAAATTGTTTTTCAATAACAATAGAATCAAGTGTTCGTGTTTCTTTTTCTAAATAATTTTCGACCGGAAATACACTTCCATTATCATATCCTATTTCTCTATAATAGGAATTGCCACCGAAAAAGAAATCATTCTGATAAAATTTGACTATTTTATTATCTTTATCACTTAAAACACCAATATTATATTTATATCCTTTATAAAGTCTTTCATAAGGACTGAAACCATCAAAAAGAATAACTTCAACGTTATCCCAAATTCTTTCGACGTGTCTTGTCCAATGTAAAACAGAAGAACCTACATCATAACAAACTTTTGGTGTAAAGAAATATTCATTCTTTAATTTTTCTAGGAAAAGTTGATGATTTACTGGAAGAACATCTCTATAATAAGAATCATACATATTTTTTTTAACTGCTTCCTGATATTTTAAATCGTTTGATAACATTTAAAATATATTTGTCCTTTTTTTAAATTATAAAAAGAATTCTTTAATATTTTTGATACAAGTTTTATTTATTTTCCTTGCTTGATTTTTTGACGTCGTATAAGTTAATGAATCCAAACAATTTTCGTTTTCTTTTAAACAATTTATTAGATTATAAATATCAAGAAATTGTTTAGATATAACATTTGCTGTTACTTCGTTTACACTTGGAACTTGACATAAAACAATATTCATAAAATTATCTTTTGAAATATTTTCATTCTTCTTCTTTTTAATTACAGATACATAATCTTTTTCTTCTCTTTCTCCTTTTGGATAATATGAAATTTTTTCTTTTTCTTTTTCAATCTTATATGTCATATTCATTAATATATATGCACTTTCTGAAACATTATCACTTCTATGTACTGAAAATCCTTTGTAATAATTAATACTAAATATAGAAGAATAAACCATTTGTTTTTGAGATGTAAGATTTTTTAATGTACCTTCAATTAGATAAATAATATTATGATTTTCATGTTCTATACCACTAAGACGAAAAGATTGTTCGTTATATCTTCCGTCGGATATACTTGAAATAAGGTCATTGACAGTTTTTCTTTCGATTATTATTTTTTCATTATCATCGTCGTCTTTAATTATAATATCACCCAAGTCAAGAGATTTATATTCGATATTTATTTTTTTATAGTTGTCAATATTTTGTTTTAATTTTAAACATTCTTCATATAATTTTGTTTCTCTTGAATCAATTATTAGTTTCATAATATATTTTTAATTTTAATCTTTAAATTATAAAGTTAAAGGATTTTCTTTTCAAAGTAAAAATTTATTTTAAATTAGATTTGTATTTAGAAAAAGATTTTTTGTTTCTAAACTTTAAAAGAAAGGAAGGAAGACAAATTTAAATTTAATTTTAAAACATGGTTAATAAATTATGATGACCATTCATCTTCTTTCTCGAGAATAGAAAAATTTTCTTCAATATTTAAAGTTTCTTCGTTGTTTAAACTTTCTTTTAATAAATCTTCTTCGCTTTTTAAGGTTTCTTCTAATAAATCTTTTTCACTTCTTAAAGTTTCTTTTTCTATTGAAATGTTTATACCATTATCTTTTTCTTCATCTTTTTCTTCAAACTGAACTTTTATTTCGACCGGATTTGAAACAATTTTAGGAATAGAAGTTTTCATCTTTCTTTTTAAATTATTATTGTCTAATTTATCTTTTAATAAAGTATTGTCTTTTTTTAATTTTCTAATCTTACTTCTAAGAATTTCATTTTCATCATCGTCAATAATATGAAAAGTTTGTGTTGATTCAACCAATGGTTGTTGTGCTTGAAAAGATGATGAAAAAAATGATATCGCGACTTTAATAAAAGCAAAAACAGAAATAAATAAGACTACATTCGATAATAAATACGGATTCATAAATAAAAATATGCATAAAATAAAGATAAAAATATTTAAAACAACATTTTTAAAAGTTGTTAAAATTTCATTTACTATAAATTCATCTTCGTACAGATTAATTTGATTTTGATTCATTTTCTTAATAAAAAGATAATTTTAAATAATTTTATTTTTTTAATATTTTTTTAATTTTATACATAGTTATTTTTTCTTTTTCATGTTCTGATTTCATTATATCAAATATTTTAGACATAGTATTTCCTTTATTACGTAAAATTTTTATTTTTGATTCTAATTCATTATTTATATCATTCATATTTTTTTCTATATCTAATTTTATACCATTACTTGTCTGTATATATCCATTGATTTTTATTTTGTTGTTATGAATTTCATCATGACATATAGAACATACATTTATCAAATTACTTTTTCTATTCTTATGTATATTTGCTTCTTCAATAATTCCTTTCTCGTTTGATTTTGATTGCTCAATTATATGATGTATTTCCTCTGTTTTTTTATTACATATGCTACATACATCAAAATATACTGAATTATTATATTGACTATTCTTCGTTGATACAATATTTTTATTAATACCTGATAATTCTTGTCGTATTTGATTCGCTAGATATAAAAAATCATCCGGTAAATCCAATGATTTACACACTTCCAAACCATATTGTTTAGAACCCTGTCCTTCCTTAAGAATACGATTGTAAACTAAGCCATATTTTTCACTATACGAAACTTCTAAATGATACACGTTAACATTTTTTGCATTTTTCACACAATCAATATCTGTTAATTCATGCAAATGAGTAGCCATCATAAAAGAAACATTATTTTTAGAAAGAAAATCAATAGATGATGATATTAATGATAATGCCGATAAATTTTCAGTACCAGAACATAATTCATCCGATATGACTAATGATTTTTCATCTGCTCTTTTTAATATTGTTCTCAATTCAGAAATTTCAGCTTGAAATAATGATTGTCCTTTAAATAGATTATCTGAACCTGGAATTCTTGAAAATATTTTATTATACGGGCTATAAACAAAACTATTACAAGGTACATACGAACCGCTTTGTGCTAAAATTAATGAAATACCAACACTCTTTAAAATACTTGATTTACCAACGCCATTATATCCATACAATAAAATACCTTTATTATTTTCTAAACCAATTTGAATATCATTTGCAATATATGATGTGTCTGTTTGTATGTTTTCAATTAATATATGTCTTATTTTCTTTGCTTCTATAAATCCATAATCTTTTTTCACTATTTCTGGTCTTTTTAAACAAAATTCTACTGAATTCATTGCGTTATTACTAAATATGTCAATTTTACCAACAAATTCTATAACACTTGTGAATAATTCATAGTAATTATTAGAAATATAAGTTAATTCATTCATATAAGCATCTAGTATTTTATTTCGAAAATCACTTTGTATTTCTGTCAGTTTGATTTGATTTTCATTCATTCCTTTAAATAAGATTTTTAACATACTTTTATTTGATGCAGAAACAGGTTTAGAAGTTATATCATCTAATGTCATATTACACTTTCGTTGTAATAATTCATTTATATTATCTACTCTCATTTTATCTTTTAACATATTTTGATATCTATTAGTTGTAACACTTATACTTTTTACATTATCTTTATTCTTTTCCAATTTAAATTCTTTATCCAAACCATTATTTAAAGAATCTACTACATTTTCAAATATATTTTCAAGAATATATATTTCATTCTGTTTTAAATCTAAATCTTCATATACACCTGTTTTAAATAAATTTCGTATTATTTGATTTAAATTTACTTTCTCCAATTCATTTAAATCAAATCTTTCAAAATAATTTAATATATTCTCCAATTGTTTATTTCTTTCATCGTACCATCCATATATCCCGAAGTCCGCATTTTGCTCTTTTAAGATAATATATAAATTCTTTACGTTTTGAAATGAACTGTATATCGACATCAATTCTGGTGGTTGTAAAGTCTTTAATAAAATACGTTTATAAAGTCTTTCAAAATCTGTTATATTTGTTAAAAATTTTCTTACTCTCTCGTAAAATTTATTCTTTATAAAAAAATCACATTGATTATATCTTTCTTCTATCATTTGTATATTTGTCAATGGATTAATCATACATTTTCTAAAATATCTCTTTCCTATATTTGTTTTACAATTATTTAATAAATTAATTACTGAAGATGTTTTTGAAGTATTTTGAGATATAATATTTAAATTTGATAATGCATTGTTTATTAACGCCATATATTTATCATTTTCCATAAATACTGGTTTCTTCATTCCATTTAAAATATTCTCATTGTGTTCATAAGCAAATTGAAGTAAATATACGAAACATACTATTAAATTTTGTCTCATTTCTAAATCTAAATATTCTATAACGCTTAATAAACCTGTATTTTGATATACTTTCTTTAAAATTGTTACTTGATATGTTAATTTAAAGAAATTATCATCAATTACTTTTTTAGTCTGGTCATGTATACATATATTTGATGGTATTTGTGTTATAAAATTAGATATATCATTCATATGTTTTTCATTTCCTTTAATCTGTATATCAGTAAATAAAACAATTTCATTTGGATTATTATTTAATATTGTTTTTAATGTATCTTCTAAATTAATTTGTGAATCAAAATCATCTGTTTCTGTAATAAAACATTCATTTGTTGAAATATCAACCCATGATATACTTACATTTATAAAAGATTCTTTATACTTATCTTGTCCGTAAGAAAAATATATAGTCATTAGATAATTATTCTGACCAGGCGTTTTTTGAAATTCAGAATAAGTAGAAGGTGATATTATTTGTGTTATTTCTCTTTTTGGTTTCGGAGGCGGTGTTGTTTGTTCAATTAAAACAATTGTATATTGACTATTAATCAATATATCAATGAATTTTTGCAAAGTATAAGTTGGAAAACCCATAAGATAGTGATTACTTTTATTAACTTCATTTATACTCTTATCTTTTTTAGTATATTGAATATCAAGTAAATCAGATAATTCTTTCATATTAGGACCTTCATCTAATGTTGAATATATTTCAAAGAACGAACCAACCTGCATCAAAATTATTGTTTTAGAACCATATATATTTGTATATTTATTATGATATTCTAAATATGAATCGATTATAACCATTATTCTATTTAAAGAAATTTGTTTTTAAATTATAATATAAATTTAAAAACAATTTTTTTATTTGTTAAAATGAAATCATTAATTAAATATAAAACGTATTTACCGCTATCTATTTATTTCTTCAAACCTATGATATTTCGTATCAAGAAAAAAAATATATTTGACTTTTGTCCTATTTTTATAAGAAAATATTTTTAAAGTGGTTTTATAGTGAAAGTTATCTCATGACCAACTATTTCAATTTTTGATGTACTTATTACTTCTTTCATTATATTTAGTCCATAGACAAGTAAGTTTTTATATATTTGTTTTTCTACTCCATCAGGCAGATAAGACATATTAACTTCTTTATTATCTAACAATTCATCAACGAATTTTCCGATATTATCAGAAGATACGGAATTATTTTCTATTTTTGCGTCTTTCAAGATATTAACAACTGAATTCTTTTTCTCCGCGATATCTTCTTTATTTTTTCTAAAAGCGTTCCCCATTTTATTAAAAAAAAGAAAATAATTATATTAATAAAATGAAAATACGTAAAAAAAATAGAAGTTCTTCGAAATTACGTAAAAAAAGAAAAGATGGTTCCTCAAGAAAAAAATCTTCATCTTCTCCAAGAAAATCTAGAAAAAAATCTTCATCAAAAAAAAGTTCATCTTCAAGTCCTAAAACAATAAATATTTTTTTAAAGTTTAGCGAAATTATATATGTTTCAATAAATCTTGAAATGACATTAAAAGAATTAATTGAATTAGTACTTGAAAAATTTCCTATTTTACAAAAAATAGATATATTTAGAATATACTTTACTTCTTCTCATAAAAATTTATATTTTTCAGAAACTAATCAAAATGTTATTTTAAATTCTTTTAATTATTTTTATGATAATTATATTTATGATATAAAGATACTTCATGAAGAAAAAAAAGAAACTGATAATAATTTTAAAGTCTTAGAAAATTTGTTTTCTTCTTTAACTGAACGTGCTTGCAAAGTGATTGTTTCTTTATTTTCAAGTAATATAACAGACGTTGCTGATAAAAATTTAATTCAGCAATTTCAATATCAGCATATTGATAACGATAAATGCATCTTTTATGTATTAATAGACGAAAATTTTGGAAACAAAAGACACGAATACAGTGAATTTTATGATTTAATAAATACTGAGGAATTAGTCATAACTAATGAGGAAATTGATTCATCGTTAGATTTATCTATTATTCGTAAATTTAAATTAGTTAAACCATATATAATTAATGATAAAGATCAGGAATACAATAAAATATTCAAAATGGAGGTGGAACCTAAAATTAAAAATTCAAGGATAATAATATTTTATGTTTTAAACTTACATATAACTGATGAAATTATGAATTTTATTAAAAAATACGATGATAAATTTGAAATTTATTCATTTTCAGGTCATAAATATTTTGATTCTGTACATGAATAATTATATTTTTTCTAGAACAAGAAGAAAAAATAAAGTTATATGATCATCTATCTCGTATCGATTAATCTTTTTTAAATTATTAATTTTAATGTATTCATTAATAATTTGTTCATTCGCTATATAATAATCTTTTGAATTAGAAACATAATAACAATTCAATCTCTTTATAATTTCTTTATTTTTAAAATTTAGAAACTTATTCCATAGTTCATCATATAATTCACAATTTAAATTATTTTTAAGTTTCTTTTTATACGATAAAATTTCATTATATAATTCAGTTGAAATGGTATTATATTTATAATAATTAACTTGTAAATCAATGTCATTGAAATCGTATTCAATATCGACTAGAATATGAAGATATGAAAGAATTTTATTAATAAATATAATTTCTTTATTAGTGAAATTGTCTTTCCAAAAAAGATTAATAATTTGGTTATAAACTGTTATAATATCTGTATATTTATAAAAATAAATTGGTTCCAAAATATTATATAAAATTTTCATTTTTTCTACATCATATGTTTCCATTTCATTATCGCAAATACTATTAAATATTTGTTCGAATGTTTTCATTTATCTTTTATTCGATTAAAAAAAAATTTCTTTAAATAAAAATGCCGATGACAAGAAAATATTGTTTAACAACATCATTAAAAAAGATGGGATTTTCACAAAGAGCTAGTTGTAAATCACAAGGATTTATCAAAAGAACTTCAAAAAAGAACAAAAACAAATATATTGTTTCTGAAAAATATAAAAAATCTAGAAGAAAATTGAAAAGAAGAAAGAAATCTATTAATAAATTTTAAAGTAAAAAATACTTTAAAATTTTTATTACTATTTTTATATTAATTTACTTATTTTTATATTCAATAATAGAAAAAAGAATATCATTTAAATCAGGTTCTTTATTTTTATCTATTTTTTCTTTTAATTTTCTATATAAATGTTTATTTGAAGTGTGTAAGTTTTTACATAATCCAGTTGAACCTTCATAGTAAAAATATGTATCTTCTTCTGGTTCACCGCCAAACCATTTTTCACTATGATAATGATATAATATATATTTAGAAATATCGGTGTGTTTGGTAAGTATATAAAAATCACTTATGAGTGATTCTGGTAATCCTTCATCATCATAACCTCCGTCAGAATATGTTTCACAATATGTAGTAATAACATTATCAAACTGGTTTTTAACATCTTCAAAAGATTTGAAATATACAGGTTGGTTCATGGTAAATATTTTTAAAATAATTAATTTAAAAAATCAATTTTTTTAAAGACTGTAATTTATATTAAACTTTTCATATCGTCAATAACTTCAAAATCTATATTAGTCTCGTCATATTCGTCATAAAATAAATGTTTTATTCTTATTTGATTCGTGGATAAATCTTTTTCTTTCAAATTTAAACAATAATTTACCCATTTACACAATATTTCAAGTCTTTTTTGCATGTTTACTTTTTGAAGATTACCTTTCACTCTAAAATTGTCTGGATTGAATCTTAGAAAAATTACAGGCATCATTCCATTACTCAACGCTTCATGTATTTGAACCATTCTTCTCAATTCTTGTGTTTTAACATCGAAACTACAACCATTTGAATAAGATTTGTGCTGATTTTCATCAACTTCAATAACTAAAAAATATAAACCACAATCGTATACACGGTCTGGTCTTCTTTTTACACAAGATGTATCTATAATTTTATCATCTATTGGATTTATATCAGATTTTATGTTTTTATCGAGATACGATAAAACTAATCCTTCTTTTTTCTTTATAATTTTTTTTGCTGTTATTGATAGTTCAGTCGGTCTACAATAAGTCAGGCATATTTTTTCTTTATTACATAATTCATTTTCTCTATGACATTGTTTACATGTTTGTCCGAGTAAACATAATTGATTTTCTTTTTGATGTAAAAAACAATGAGTTGGTTCTTCAACGCCATATTCTGATATTTCTGTGCAATTTTCTTCTTGGCATTCTACTTTTCTTTTTTTAAACATAAGATGAAGTTTATGTTGTGTGCAATGAGTTGCTGCATGATTTATATAACCAAATCTAGGTCGTCGTGTTTTACAACCTTCATGTTCACATGTTTTAGATATTACATCAACCATTCCAATTTCTTTATGTTCATTGCAAAAACGAGCTTTTAATTCACCTTCATTATTATAAATAGGTCTTGTTTTACAACCTTCATGTTCACATGTTTTATGTTTTACATCAACCATTCCAATTTCTTTATGTTCATTGCAAAAACGAGCGTTTAATTCACCTTCATTATTATAAATAGGTCTTGTTTTACAACCTTCATGTTCACATGTTTTATGTTTTACATCAACCATTCCAATTTCTTTATGTTCATTGCAAAAACGAGCGTTTAATTCACCTTCATTATTATAAGTAGGTAGTGTTTTACAACCTTCATGTTCACATGTTTTATGTTTTACATTGATCATTCCAATTTCTTTATGTTCATTGCAAAAACGAGCTTTTAATTCACCTTCATTATTATAAGTAGGTAGTGTTTTACAACCTTCATGTTCACATGTTTTAGATATTACATTGATCATTCCAATTTCTTTATGTTCATTGCAAAAACGAGCTTTTAATTCACCTTCATTATTATAAATAGGTCTTGTTTTACAACCTTCATGTTCACATGTTTTATCTTTTATATTAATCATTCCAATTTCTTTATGTTCATTGCAAAAACGAGCTTTTAATTCACCTTCATTATTATAAATAGGTCTTGTTTTACAACCTTCATGTTCACATGTTTTATGTTTTACATCAACCATTCCAATTTCTTTATGTTCATTGCAAAAACGAGCTTTTGATTCACCTTCATTATTATAAATAGGTAGTGTTTTACAACCTTCATGTTCACATGTTTTATGTTTTACATTGATCATTCCAATTTCTTTATGTTTTGCGCATCTTATTCCAAAACTAAATTCTTCAAAATTAAAAATTGCTCGTATACCACACTCTTCACAAATATTTTTTTTTCTTTTTTCACTTTTTCTACTTCTACATGTAATACATGTTTTTAAAGTTTTATCTTCAAAAATAAAATCGTTTATATTAATATTTTTCTTACAAGAAGAACATAATTGAATTCCGGACATTTGCTTTTTATTAAAAGAGCGTATTCTTTAAACCAATTTTAAATATTTTTATTATATTTAAAATTGAGATGTGGTTTTTAAATAATTTAACACATGCTTATTATTTTCTGAATTTAAATTTTGACTTGAAAAGTACCATATCATTAAACCGCCTGTTTTAGACCAACCAGATAAACTGGGAGTATTAAACGCTGTTTTAACTATGTTTGTCATTTCTGGTAAAGGTACATAACCATTAGAAATATCACTTTCTCCTTGAACCGTCTTACCTAAGACTAAATAACTTGGATCATACCCTCTATTTATTAACTCCAAAACACTTGTATTTGGAGCCGCACCTTCATATGATCTAATAAAAATTTGGTCGAAATTATTACATAAATTATTATTATAATATTGGATATTAAAAAAATCAAAAAACTGCTTGTAGTTTTTGTAAATCAAATCATAAACATAACCATAATTTTGACACCAGAATGGTGCTTGCGGAGCTGAACTGATTTCACATCTCGAATTAAGTCTCTTTAATTCTTTACAAACTTCACCAATAAAATCAGCTGTTTCAGAAAATTTATCATTAATATGTTCAATATCAAGATCGATAAAATTTTCTAATCCAGTACCTTTTACAAAGTTAAATATATCTTGTGCATATTTTTTATGGTTATTATAATAATAACAGTCAGGATTACAGAAAGTTAAACTATATGGTACAGGAATTTGGAGAGCCCCACCTACACTTACACCTAATTTAAATGAACTTGAAGTCAACAACGTTTGATTAGCTGGTGTTAAAGATTTGAAAGCCTCAATCATTGATCCTGAAATAGTTAAAGGCTTTTTATTATCAGGTTGTAAAATGAAAGTTAGTAAAGCGTGAGTTACATTAGCATTTTTTAAATCAGAAACAATTCTTGGTACATCCGAATCACTTAACCAATATCCTAAATACACAACTCGTCTTTGTTTATTTACACCAGAACTTGGTACAACAGGTGTAATAGGTACAACAGGTGCAACTGGAACAACAGGTGCAACTGGAACAACAGGTGCAACAGGTGTAATAGGTACAACAGGTGTAATAGGTAAAACAGGTGTAATAGGTACAACAGGTACAACAGGTACAACCGGAACAACACTACCGCTATTAAAAGTAAAAATTTTAGGTATAATACCAGTTCCACCAAAATTTCCATTTAATATAGAATTTGCATTTAAAGGATTTACATAATTTTGAGGTGTTAATATAATTTTATCTCCAGATACTGCAATTTTCATAAAATCACACCATGTTATACTAAAACCAGAAGAAGGACATGAAATATTCCAATTGGAACCATAATTTATATTACTATCATTTTTAATTATAAATGATGCATTAAAACCGTTAGTCCATACAGACGTTGGATTGCAAGATATACTAACCATTTATTATAAGACAAGATATTAATTTAAAAATAAAATATATTATAATAAATGTTCAAGTATATACTTTTATTAAGTATATTACCAATTGTTGTATTTTCTAAATTAACAAATCAACAAGAATTAAGAAGACAATATGCAGATTTTCTAAATATTTTTAAGAAAGATGAAACACCATTAGGTTTCGAAACTTTCGTTCAGAACCTAAATACAATAGAAGATTATAACAAACAAAATAATGGTTGTCGAATGTATCTAACGCAACATAGTGATACATTTGAAGATGAATTTTTACATGAGAAATGTAGAATGTAATCAAAAATATTTTAAATGTTTACATCATTTAAAATAAAAAAATATTCTGACCGGGAATTGAACCCGGAATATCGGCTCATAAGACCGATGTGATAACCATTTCACTATCAGAACAATATTCATTCTATTTGAATATTGTTCTGCTTACTATATTTAACTTATATATTTTTATTACATGTATTTATTACATGTATTTTGATATTATTGCGTACATTTTTAATTGTTTCAGTAAATATTTTATTTTTTTCACACGAAGAAAATTTTATTTTATATTCAACATCTGGTTCATCAAGAAAAAACCTATTATAAGGAACTTTCCTTTTTATAAAAAATCTTAAAAGTTTATCTAGATCTTTTACATTGAACATTTCATTATCTTGATGAGTTTGTAAAAGATTATAAAATAAATTGTTTAATGTTTCTGACCATAAAATGTTGCTATTATTCTTACTTTTATAATCATCGACAAACTCATCATATACGTCTATTATATTTACAACTTGATGATATAAATCTTTTGAATTATGTCTTTGAAGTGATGATTGATAAATTAATATAAATTGGATTGCTATTAACCGTTCCATATTAATTTATAATATGGCTTTAAATCAAAATTGGATTGCTATTAACCGTTCCATATTAATTTATAATATGGCTTTAAATCAAAATTGGTCGTCCATACAGTATTTTATCAATTATTTTTTTGATTTTTTTCTTGATTTATTCTTACCAAAATCTTCCGGTATCTTCTTCATAATTCATAGTCAAGCAAGACGAAGTACGCTAGGTAAAATGCAATCACCAAATAAAAGAAGTTAAATATACCTTGAACTATTTGATGTCATATATTACTAATACTGGTTTATTTCATATTTTCTTTTATTGATTCAAATACTATCGCTGTTGTTTCTTCATCTAAACTCACAGTTTATTCATCCAATAATAACATCGGTGTATTAAACATTTATGATAAAGATAATTATTATAAATTTATTGTTTTTATAATATGATATTTTTATTCTTTCTATATTGATTTTTTATTATTCAAAGTATATTTTCTATTGGATTGAACTAGTGGTGTATACAAAGAATCCCAACCTTTTCCGTTATATAAGTTGATTTAAATTTTAGATAAAGATTATATTTATTTTAATAAATGTTTAAAAGTTTTTTAATTTCGTTGATTTTTTTATTCTTATATCTTATTTCTAAAAAATCAAATCTAACAACTATTTTATTATTAATATTAATTGGAATTACTATTAACGATTATTTAAAAGAAGATGAAAATAAATTTCTTTTTAAAAAAGAAGAGGAAAGAGAAGAAGAGGATAGAGAAGAAGAAGAAAATAAATTATTTCTTTTTAAAAAAGAAAATGAAAAAGAAGAAGAGGAAAGAGAAGAAGAAAATAAATTATTTCTTTTTAAAAAAGAAAATGAAAAAGAAGAAGAGGAAAGAGAAGAAGAAAATAAATTATTTCTTTTTAAAAAAGAAAATGAAAAAGAAAATAGATTCATTAAACAAATTAGTTTTCAAATTATAAATCATTTTAATATTCCAAAAAATAAATCAAACATCATTTATAATCATTTGTTTAAAAATTTTAAAAATTTAAATGATATTGTAATTTGCGATTATCTTTTTTCTTTATTTTATTATTGTAATGATATTGAAATGTTAGATAGATTAAATATTTCAACTTATATCGTTTGGAATTCGAATAATCAACAACAAATTGACGCGGTTTATGATAAGATTATGGATATAGCAAGTAGTAGATATTATGATAACAAAATAAAAGCAAATGCGATTGATATTTTAATGAGAAGTAATAATAAAAAGTATATTGATAATTCTAAAATTCTATTGGAAAGATTAAGACAAGAAGAAAGAATACAAGATACAAATAATAATGTTCATCAAATACGTTCGAGAATAAATAATTTAAAAAAACAAGTTAAAAATTCATTTGAAGTATTCGACGATTATGATATTGAATTACAAAATGTATTATTAGAACAAATAAGAAACTTACAAATATATGAAAACAATATTATTAGAAATCAAAATCAAAAAGCATCAGTTTATAATGACACACAAAACGTTCACAATCATGAGATAAATGAAAATGTTTTAAATATTGCTTCTTCTATCGTTAATAATAATTCAAAAACATTATCAGATATATTTATTATTGAAGATGAATTGAAAAAATATTATCCAGAATATGAAAAGCACCAAGTAGAAATAGAAAGAAGTTTGAATAGAATTAAAAATGATTCATCTAAATTTAGAGATGGAATAACAATATCAATTATTTTTGATAAAATTATCGGTATAATATCAAATAGTAAATATAAATCAGAAATGATAAAACGTTTAGGAGAAGAATTATATGAAATGAATGGATTATGTAGTACGGGTCATATGTCAAGATTGATAAATGTGATACAAGGATTTGATGATATACCAAATGAATTACAAATAAAAATAAATCCAAAAGATGAAATATATGCGAATATTCAATCTTATTTATCTTCTGAAATACAAAAATCAGATAATTATGAACAATTGATGGATGACATGATAGATACAAATGTTGAGAATAAAAAACGTTTCATATCTTTTGTATCGGATAAAATGAAAAATAAAGTTAAAGAATTTAAAAAAGATTATAATAATATTATTGATTCTACAACTTTAAAATTAAACGTCGAAGATTCTTTAATTAATTATTTGAAGAATGAGAATGATGTTAAAATGATTATGAACGATTTACAATTTTAATTTACTAATTTAAACTTTTATTTAATTTATTCGGATTCCGAACTCTGACGCCGTATAGGACTCCTTCTACTCCTTCTACTCTGACGCCGTATAGGACTCCTTCTATTCCTTCTACTCCTTCTACTCCTAGATGTATATAATGGATGTTTATAAAGAATTTTATTTAGTTTATCTACTACCATTTCTCGTTTTGTTAAAGACATTTGTGATTTAGGGAGAGTAGAATTTAAGATTTCAGGATTGGTAAAAGATATGAAATCTCTGTCCGGATGTCTTGTAAATATTTCCCTTAGTCGTGTTTCTTCATTTATTAAGTATTTTTCTAAAGATTTGTCGTATTCTCTTGGAATTGATAAATTACCTATTTGCATGTTTCTAATAATTCTAGAAATTTTTGGTAAACTCGGTTTTTTTGATGACATTTTTAATTAATATAAAGATATTTGAATTTTTTTTTATTTATATTCAACATAAATAAAATATTAAATAATTTTAAACTTTTATTCAGTTTAAAATTTAAAGAAATATAAAATTTATTCAATTGCATTGAGTGTCTCATTTTAAAATAAACGACTTTAAATTTTCACTATATAATCCAAACTATAATAAAATTGATAACACAATGCCTGTTAGAAAAATAATTATTTTTTTTATATCACCATCTTGTAATATTTCTTTCAAAGATGCTAATATATTGTAAATCAAAAAAGATATAAATATATATCCAAAAACTATATTTATATTGTTTAACATGTAAAATATATAAAATATGATTTTAGTGATAAAATAAATAGAAACTAAATCTTTTAACATTCTATTAATATAATACATATTAAAATTTAAAATCAATTTTTGAACTTCTTTTTCTTTGAACTTCTTTTAATTGATTTTAATGAATTAGTTTTAAAATTTACAAGTTTAATTTTCTTACTGTTTTTATTTACAATTATTTTATAAAAATTATTTACTTTACTTACATCCTTACCATCATCCCACAACGAGAATTTCGGTATTAAATAATCTTTTATTCCAAATAATATTTCATTTACTTTTACAAAAAATTCTTTCTTACCATATTCATAACCATTTAATAAATATTCTTTAATAATAGTTATTGTTCCACCAAATAAATAAAGTATTCCCTTAGCTGATTCACCAAAAATACTAGATATAATAGTATTAAATATATTTAAAACATTTATAATATGATTAAGAATAGTAGGATTATAATGCCTTAAATTAATATAAATAGATATTAAACATAATATACATAATATAAACATTAAACCACCCCATATAATATAAGACGGATCACCAAATACTTTACTAAAAAAATATCCGGCTGGTTTAAAAACTATTATATTTGTTATTTTAAAAGGAGATAGTATGATCATTTTAGCAATATTTTTAACACCAGATTTCATTAAAGATGAAAATTGTGTTTTATCTGCTTGTAATTGTTCTATACTTTTATTGTTTAAAGTTTCTCGTAACTCATTTTCTTGATTTTTAATTATTATTTTATTGTCTTTTTTGATTTCTGCTTGTAAATTTCTAATAAGTTCATTTAATTCTGTAAACTTTTCGCGAGTATCTGCTCTATTTTGTTCCATATGATTAATTATTAATTCGAAATTTTCATTACATCTATTTAATAATTGTTCTGAATTATTTACAAATTCAACCAACATTTCAGATTTTTTTAATGTTTGTATAGCATTTAATTCTGTTTCAGGATTTTCGTATTCTATTAAGTGGTTATATTTTTCTATTATTTCTTCAACTGTAATTTCTTTACCAATTGGTTGTTTTAATTTTTCGAATCTCGCTAATAAGTCAAATTCTTTATCCTCTGAAATGGTTTTTTGTTGTTTAGATAATAATTCAAGTAATCTTTCGTTACGTAATCTTTCACGATCCATTTCAAATTCTTGATTATCTGAAACATGTGATCTTTTTCTTTTTTTTGTATCTACTAAAAATGTTGTATTATTTAAATTATTTTTTTTCGCATATGAACGAGTGATTGGTCTTTGACGTGTAGACATAGTTTTTTGTTGTTTAGGTAGTAATTCATCCATTTCATCTTTTTTTATTTTTTTTTTAGATTTTGATGATGATGATGATGTTAAAACAGGTGATCTTTTTCTTTTTTTTTTAATATTTAAATTATTTTTTTTCCCATGTGAACGATTTGGTCTTTGAAGTGTAGACATTTATTATATAAAATAAAATTATTAAAATAATTTAAGAAAATATATAACTTTATTAATATATAATGGAAGGAAAAAAGGAGTTAAACATATACGAAATAACAGTTGGGAAATATAGAGGTAAATATCTTAAAGATTTATTAAGAGATAGAAAATATTGTGAATGGTTGCTACAACAAGATTGGTTTAAAAAAAGCTATGAATTTCTTTATAATAAGATTAAAGAATTTGACCCTAAACCTTATTTTATAAAAAAAGAAACTGGAGAGATTAAAGATTTTGTTAGTGAATATAAATATTTTAATTTAACTCCAATTGAAAATTTAGAAATTGAACTTTCTGATTCTGAAAAACTTTGTTATTCTTTTTATTTAAAAACGATAGATGATTTGAAAAACAAAATAGAAGTTAGAATAACAAGAAAAGATAGTAATATATATGATATCACTGCCCCTTCTAAATGGCTTCAAAATTTTGAAAAAGAAACTCTTTTAAGTAGAGATGATTTTAAAGAATTTATCAATGCTTATGAATTACCAAACATTACAACTATCGTAGAAGAAATAAAAAAATTTGGAGGTTTAGAATACAAAGGTGGACAATCTTATAATATAGCTAAAAAACGTTCATCGGAACAAGAATTATATTGGGAGAAAATACTAAAAACTAAATATAAAGATGAATTAGGAATACAATATAAAAAAAAAGAAGATGATAAAGAAGATGATAAAGAAGATGATAAATGTAAACTTAAAAAAGACGATGGAATAATAAATTGTACATTCGATTTTATACATATTCCAACGAATAAAATTTTTGAATGTAAACTTAATTTAAAGGATTTTGATGAAAAACAATTCAATAAATATCAACATGTATTAGATTATAATATTGTTTATTTAATTGGATATGATTGTGTTATAGATACAGATATGGAAACTATATATACTACTAACATTAAAGATTATATATTATATCAATGCAATATTCCTCTTTTAAAAAATCCATCTAAATTCGATGATATAATATTTGATTATGATATTTGCGAAATTGAAAATATTCAGACAATTATTTAATTTCTTGTAAAAGAATAAATGATTAGATCAAGAAATAGAAAAAAACGTTCTTCTTTAAATAGAAAATCAATAAAACGTTCTTCTTTAAATAGAAAATCAATAAAACGTTCTTCTTTAAATAGAAAATCAGTAAAACGTTCTTCTTTAAATAGAAAATCAGTATACACAAAAAATGATTTAGATAAATTAATAGGTTTAAGATGTATACAAAAAATGACATTAAAAAATGGTAAAAGTTATGTTGGAACATTCGGTTCTAAAGAATATTTTTCTGAACATGGGGGATTATTTAATAAATCATCAGAAAGTGGAATATACGGTATTCAAACATATAATAATCAAAAATATAAATTGACTTTAGCAAAATTAGAAGATATTATAAAAGTATCTACTTGTGGTTTTAAAGATAGAAAAATTAAATAAAATTGATTTTATTTTTATCGTTTTCTAAAATTATCAAATGTGTCATCATATACAACTTCAGAATTTTATTTCCGATAAAGAAGAAGAACTTATAGAAGAATCATTAATGTTCGTTGACGATTATGATATGCCTGAATTAATAGATTCTGATCTAATAGATATACCTGAATTAATAAACGGTGAATATTTTTATGACAGACCAGAACTAGACGTTGGAGAACTACTAGAAGCATACATCAGTGAATATATTGCTGAAAATGAATACGTAAGAGAAGATAATCAATAGTAAATATAATTTTTTATTTTTAAACTTTTTATAAGTTTAAAAATTTAATCTACTTCTTCCATTGTTGATTCATTAGAAACTTCTTCTATTTTTAATTCTTCAATTACATTATTATCGTCCGAAATCTCTATATCTAAACCTAGACTAATTAATTTCAAAATCCTATTTGAAAATTGAACTGGATCATTATTTGTAAATCCGGAAGAAAGTAAAGTCGTATCATATAATAACCATATTAAATCTTTATTACTTTTACTTTCTTTATTCATCTTTATTCTTTCACATAATGCTTTAATAATTGGATGACTTGGATTAATTTCCATAATTTTCTTACTTGAATTCATTCCCATTCCTGTATTTGTTCTTAATGCTTGTGCCTTCATAATTCTTTCCATATTTGCAGATAAACCATATTGACTTGATACCAAACAACAAGGTGATTCAGATAAACGATTAGATGGAATAACTTTTTCTATATTTTCTGATAAAATATCCTTCATCATTTGACATAATTCCTCTGCATTCTTTTTATCATTTTCAAATCTTTCCTTCTCACTATCACTTTCATCTAACTCTAAACCTTCTTTTGTAACTGAAACAAACTTTTTACCTTCATATTCTGTTAATCTTTGCATAGCATATTCATCAATTGGTTCGACCATAAAAAGAACATCAAAACCTTTTATTTTTAATTTTTCTAAAAATGGTGAATTTTTTACTGAATCCAAACCATCTCCTGTTATATAATAAATACTTTCCTGCCCTTCTGACATATTAGATAAATAATTATCCAATGATATCATTTCATCTGGATTTTTAATACTATTATATCTTAATAACTTTGCAATCTTTGTCATATTAGCAGAATCTTCATGTACTCCCAATTTAATGTTTTTTGAAAATTGTTCGTAAAAAGTCTTATAGTCTTCTTCATTTTCTGATAATTCAGAAAACATTTGTAAACATCTCTTTGTAAGATTTTTCTTTATGACTTTTAGAATTTTATTTTGTTGTAGAATTTCTCTCGAAATATTTAATGGTAAATCCTCACTATCTACTATACCTTTAACAAAAGAAAGATATTCAGGAATTAGTTCAGTACAATCATCCATTATAAATACTCTTCTTACATATAATTTTATACTACTTTTCTTTTTAGCAGAACCATCAAACATATCAAATGGTGCTCTTTTTGGAATATAAAGAATCGATTTAAATTCAAGTTGTCCTTCTACAGAAAAATGATCGTTATATAAATAATCATCCCAATCATTTGTTATACTTTTATAAAAAGATGAATATTCATCTTTACTTACGTCTTCTTTCTTTCTCATCCAGATTGGTTTTTGTTTATTCAATAACTCAAATTCATTGTAAACGGTTTTTACTGTTTTCTTTTCTTTATCAGTAATATCCTCTACTTTTGTAGTCAAGTCATCATCGAAACCTTCATCGTCATCGTCTTCTTCAACTGTTTCATCTTTTGTTTTTTCAACTAATAAAGAAATAGGAAAATCAATAAATTCAGAATGTTTCTTAACTAAATCTTTCAAAGTTTTTTCTTCTAAATATTCTTTCATATCTTCCTTTAAATGTAAAACTATTCTTGTTCCACGTGATATTCTTTCTGTATCATTGTCTACTTTTACAGTAAATGAACCACCAGCAGAAGAAGTCCAGCAATATTGTTCGTTTTCATCGTTATGTTTAGAATATACATCGACTTTTTCTGAAACTAAATATGAACTATAGAAACCTATGCCGAACTGACCTATCATAGATATATCTGCACCTGAAGATAATGCTTCCATGAATCCTTTTGTTCCTGATTTAGCAATAGTTCCTAAATTATTAATCAAATCGCTTTTTGTCATACCTATACCTGAATCTCTTATTGTTAAAGTATTATCAGATTTATTAGGTGTAATTTCAATGCGTAAATTTTTATCGCTATCCAATTGAGATGAATCAGTTAAAGATAAATAACGAATTTTATCTAATGAATCACTTGCATTTGATATCAATTCTCTTAAAAAAATGTCTTTATTAGAATACATTGTATTAATAATAAGAGACATTAATTGACTTATGTCGGCTGAAAAAGCAAAAGTATCCTCTGTCATGTTTTATTTGAAAAATCAAATTTTTAAATCAATTATTTTACAGCCGTTTATTTTAAAATGGGACACTCAATTTTTAACTTAATAATAGCATCATATTTTCTAATACATCTTCTTACATTCATCAAATGTTTCCATAATTGATTTGGTGCACCACGTTCTACATAATGCCATTGCAGAGAAAAAATACAACCTAAAGAGAAGTCTAGGGAAACCGTGAAAGTCGGTATTACAAAAGAATTGGCTGTTTAGTTACCTTAAAGGTAATAAAACACAAAAACAAGAATCGGGCTTAATATCCAGTTTAATTACAGGTGTCCCATTTTTGAAAATTCGACTGTAAAGAAGCGATATTGAAGATTCAAAAAGTATGAGTATGGTAAATATCGGTAAAAAATATGGCGTAAGTGATAATGCAATAAGAAAATGGATCAATACATATAAAAATAATCTATAATTCAAATAAAATGATTTAAAGACAAGGATTTTTATATATGGAGATGCCTTGTTAACTCAGATGGTAGAGTGCACGCCTTTTATTTTTCATTTTTAACTACAAAAAGTAGTTAAATTTTTATGAAAAGAAGTTAGCGTGTGGACATGGGTTCGAGCCCCATACAAGGCTTTATATCCCATTTTCAAGTAGAAAATGAGATAAATTTATTTTTCATTAAATTTTAAAAATAATGAGTACATAAAAGTTAAAAATATAATATCATATAATACAGCTGAATATCCGGCTTTATGAAACCATCTTGAGAAAAATGAATCTGTCATTGGTAAATTTATAAAAATTAAATAAAATGTTCCTGATATAAGTATAACACTTAAAATTAAAGCTAATATTTTATCTGAATCATCTTTTAATTCAAATAATTTAGAAATACCATATGCACTTAAAAAATATAATGATATTATAACAAAATCAAAAGGTATCATATACCATGCATTAGTATAATAATATTCACTGACGAGTAAAGGTTGATTACTTATTAATAAAGGAAAATTAAATATATAAACTATAAGCAATGTAGATACTAAGAATGATAAAATATAAGACAATATAATATTCATATTTTATTATTAAAAATATTTTTATATAATATAAATAAATGGAAAGAAATAACTCAAATTGTAAAATTTGCGGTCATTTATGTGAAAATACTAATTCAAATAAATGTATTCAATGTAATAATTTTTTTCATACCGAATGTATTAAATCTGAAAAAAACAATAATTATAAATGTAATATTTGTAAAGGAATTGAAATTAATAATTTCCAGATTGAAAATAGAAAATGTGATTTATGTAAAAAGGAGTATGAATTTAAAATTAATTGTAAAGTAAATAAAACTAAAATAACAATGACAAAAAATAATGAAAAATATTGTGAAAGTTGTTATATATTTATCCAATCAATTCCAAATCCATATGTTTCTGAAAACGAAGATGTACTTACATTTTCTTTAAGTCCAACATTAAGAGCACTTAGCATACCAGATGATGAAATTTTAACCCCAAAAGGAGAAGAAGAGAAAAAAAAAGATGGTAAAAAAAAGAAATCAAAGAGATTATCTACAAAAAGAAAGAAGTCGTTGAAATATAAATCAAACACAAGAAAAAAATAATTTACAGCCGTTTATTTTAAAATGGGACACTCAATTTTTAACTTAATAATAGCACTTGAATAAATTTTATATTTCTTTAAATTTTAAACTGAATAAAAGTTTAAAATTTGTTTTTAATTTCAAGTAAAAAAAAGTCCATAGGTACCCTATATATGGGTGTTTTTAATAAAGTATATTATAAATAAAAATTATTTAATATTTTATTTGTGGTTGAATTTATTGTTTTTATAATATGAATGTGATTAAATGGCTGTAAGAATATCTTTAAAATATTTAAATACGCATTAGATGGAAAACCGAGACCTAAAGCGTATTGCAGAGAGAAAATACAACCTAAAGAGAAGTCTAGGGAAACCGTGAAAGTCGGTATTACAAAAGAATTGGCTGTTTAGTTACCTTAAAGGTAATAAAACACAAAAACAAGAATTAGACTTAATATCCAGTTTAATTACAGGTGTCCCATTTTTGAAAATTCGACTGTAAGATAATCATATTTTGATTGCCTCTTGTCAATGTATTCAGAATTTCTGAACCCTTCCATTTTTCAGGAATATTTCTAAGAGCCTCAGTTATATTTGATAACTCAAGAATATTACAAATATCTTTTTCTACAAATAAAGGTTAGTTACAAGTTCCGATAATCCTAACTTCTTTGTCATTAAATTTAAAAATTTCATCGATTGAATTTAATAATTCCATTTTATTATTATATTACAATTCTTTAAATATGTATTAGAATTTTATAACATTTTCAAATTTTTTAATAGGTTATGTAACCCTTATAATAAATAAAATAAAAATTGAATTTAAAAAACAGTTTCCAAATAAAAAATTAGATATTATGAATGAAGATGTTAAAGAAATTGACGAGATTGTTTTCGGTGTTTACTCTGCAGAAGAGATAATCGATATGTCTGTGTGTAAAATTGATAACCCGAAATTATGCAACAATGATAAAAATGGTTCACTTGGAACTGTATATGACCCTCGATTAGGAACTATTGAAAATGGGGTACTTTGTTCTACTTGTAGTCAAAATTTATGGGAGTGCCCCGGGCACTTCGGGTACATAACGTTAAATGAGCCTGTCGTTCACCCTTTATATTACAAACAAGTAGTAAATTTTTTAAAGTGTTTTTGTACTAAATGTTATAAGTTATTAATAACAGAAGACCAAATAGTGGTAAATAATTTAAATAGAATAAAAGGAGTAAAAAGATTTAATAAAATATTAGAAAGATTAGAGAAAATTGATATGTGTACTCATTGCTCACATCCACAACCAGCAATTAAACATACAATATCAGATAATACCATATCAATGGTTTATAAAGATAAAGATAAACATAAAGTGAGTATAACTTTACAAGTTGATGAAATAAAAAAGATATTTGATAATATAAGTGTAAAAGATGTAGAATTGATGGGATTTAATCCAAATTTAATACAACCAAAAAATCTAATTCTGACAGTATTTCCTGTCATTCCAACATGTTTCGTTGCTGATACATTTGTCTTAACAAGTAATGGATATAAGTATATTCAAAATGTTGATAAATATGATATGCTTTATACTCATAAAGGTAATTTTAAAAAAATAAATGATTTTCAAGTAAAAGATTACGAAGGAGAACTTATTAATATTAAAACTTCTTATCATGTAAATACAATAAAATGTACTCCAGAACACCCTTTTTATGTTAAAGAAATTATATATATTGACGGTAAAACTAAACGAAAAAATATTGGAGAACCCGAGTGGGTAAATGCTTCTAAATTATCAGATAATCATTTTATTGGTATGAAAAGAAATAAAAATGAAATTATACCTGTGTTTACTTTTGAAAAAAAAAATATACCTAAGTTTAGTTGTGGAAAAGAAATAGAGCAAGAAGTAAAAAAGGTTTCAAAAATTTTGAATAATTTAGATGAGTGGTTTTTAATTGGGTATTTTGTTGGAGACGGGTGGATTGATTTTAATACACAAGGAAGATTTTATTTAAGTATGAACGAAAAAGATAAAGATTTTTTATCAGATTTATTGACTAAATTAAAAATTTCTTTTCATTCAAGAAAAATAGAAGGAAAAAATGATAAATTAATATTTGAATGTTGTGATTTTAGATTGTGGAATGTTTTGAAACAATTTGGGTATTTGGATTTTAATAAACTTATTCCAAATTGGGTTCACGATTCTCCATGTGAGTTTATAGAATCATTTTTAAATGGATATGTTAGAAATCAAATTCAAATATCAACTTTTTCACCAAGTTTAGCATTTTCTACACAATTATTATATATGAAACTTGGTATATTATCACAAATAAATACATGTGAAAAAAATAATGGAATATCGAAACATTTGTTATATAATATAAGTATAGTAAAAGAAAAAGATTTAAATATCTATCTTATAGATGATGATTATTTTTGGTTTAAAATAACCAATAAAAGTTCAGATTTTATAAAAGATATAAAAGTTTATAATTTTGAGGTTGATGAAGATAATTCATATTGTGTTGAAAATTTAATTAGTCACAATTGTGCTAGACCGTATGTAGTCAGTGATTCAAATATGTGTGATGATGATTTGACAATTCAATTAGTAGAAATAATAAAAGCGAATAATCATTTAGAACAAACGGACGGACAACCAATTTCTGATACTAAAAAACAAAAATATTTACAGAGTTTAAAATTCCGTATTGCAACATTTTATAACAACTCGAGTGGCAAGGCGAAACATAGTACAAATGGTTATATGCCAAAGTATTGAAAAAAACAATGCTAGTATGTATTACATGCGACACATTCAAATTGCGGGAATATCTTGTCATGTCTTTAATACTAACTTAATTTGGAAACAATTTAAGGGTCTTAGTTAATTATTAAGAGAGTAAAAATTTAAAGAATAGAGATGATCCGCAGCCGAGCTTTTAAATCCGATATTGTAAGGATATGAAGAAGGTTCAACGACTAAATGTTTGTGGGTATAAGAGAAATAACAAATCTCAATGAATACTTAAGATATAGTCTAGTCCTATCTGAAAAGATATGGTATAAACGAGAGCAATTAAAGGTATAAAAGAAAGATTAACGGGTAAACATCTTTGCTCGTAAAAGGTGACTGCTTATTAGGGTATTTGTTCTCCTAATAAGAAAAACAGTGTAAAACAAATCGTGTATATAATCACCTAGTCTATATAGGCAACACTTCCAAATTGCGGGAATATTTGATTAATTTTATTACACAACTGTATTTATAGAAATATTTATATAGGACTTCGCGTAATTGCGTTGGTATTGTAAAAAGTAATAGAATAACTGTGAAAATGGTGTCAAACAATCCGCAGCCAAGATCCTAACGACGATAATGACAAGTCTATGGATAAGGTTCAGAGACTAGACGGTAGTGGGTTTGAGGGATTTAGTCAATCTCAATGATAGCTTAAGGTATAGTCCGTGAAAACTTTTAATCTAAGTCAATATGATACGATTAAAATAGTGATTTCAATATAACACTTTATTAACACATCTTTATAATTAAACGAGTGAATGCAAGAAGTAAAAGAAAATTTCAATGGAAGAAAAATTAAAGATGACAATTGATTATAAAAATAAATTATAAAGATGTGTTAATAAAGTGTTATAATTGAAAGAACGAATCCTCATAAAAGATGGATTAGTGAGAACAAACTTAATGGGTAAACGCTGTAGTCTGAAAGGTACAAAAATAATTTTATGGAATGGAGAAATTAAAAATGTTGAAGATATAGAAATAGGTGATATTTTAATCGGTAATGATGGAGAAAAAAGAACTGTATTACAATTGTTTAATGGAATAGATCAGATGTATAAAGTAACACAAGAATTAGGTATTGATTATATTGTCAACAGTGAACATATTTTATCATTTAAATTTATTAATAATAAAAGTATATACTGGAAAGAAAGTATCAATTCATGGAGTTTAGAATGGTTTGATAAAAAAACTATGACGAAAAAATCTAAAAAATTAAAACCAACTGAAAATCGTACAAAAGAAGAAGCTTATAATGAAATGAAAAAATTCATTGATAGTTTAGATAATGATAATACTTTAAATATATGTGTAAAAGATTATTTAAAATTATCTGATAAAATAAAAAAAACATTATATGGTTATAAAATTGAAAAAGCCGTTAATTGGGAACATAAAGACGTAGAAATAGATCCTTATATTTTAGGAATGTGGTTAGGTGATGGAACAAAAAATGGTCAAACTTTTGTAACTATGGATAAAGAACTTCTCGATTATTGGAAGAAATGGGCAGATAAAAATAATATGGATATAAACAAGTATTCGGATGGAACAAATATACATTATAGCATTCGTAAAAAAATAAGAAGTAATAAACCAACAATATTTAAAGAAAAATTATCTAAATACGGTTTAGTGAATAATAAGTTTATTCCAAAAGAATATATGATAAATAGTAAAGAAGTAAGACTATCTGTATTAGCTGGTTTAATAGATACGGATGGGTCTGTTGAACAAGGAGGTGTTACTGTTAGAATTTCTCAATCTATAGAACATAAAGCTATTATTGAAGGTGCTAAATTTATAGCAGATTCTTTAGGTTTTCAAACATCAATAAAAAATAAAAAAACCTCATGGACTTATAAAGGAGAACATAAAAAAGGTATTGCTTTAGTTTTAACAATTTCTGGATATGGACTTGAAAATATACCAACTATACTTGAAAGAAAAAAATGCAGATCTCCAAAAATTATTGGTAGTAATTGGACAAAAGTAAAAGTTGAACCTTATAAAGTTGATGAATTTTATGGTTTTGAAATTGATGGTAATAATTTGTTTATTTTACCGGATTTCACAGTCCTACATAACTGTGAAATGACTGCTAGAACGGTAATTGGTCCAGATCCAACATTAAAGATGGGTCAAATATGTATTCCTCCACAAATTGCAAAAAATTTAACTACACCAGTACCAGTTACAGCATATAATTATGATTTCTTAACTAATTTGGTAAATGAAGGAAAAGTAAATTATGTATTAAAAGATAATGGAAAAACTCGTATAAATTTAGAAAATGCATTATTTTTTAAAGGAACAAGATTAAATCATGGTGATATTATTTACAGAACTGATAAAAATACTGGTAAAGAAATAGAAATGATGGTTACAAATGGAAAACAATTATTAGAAAAAGGAGATAAATTAAAAAGAAACGGTGAATGGATAACAGATATTAAATATCCAGAAAAACGAACATATCAATTAAATATTGGTGATGTATGTGAGATACAGGTTTATGACGGGCAGATAATTTTGCTTAATCTATGAAATTCTATTTAAAGATTTGAATTTTACAATAAAAGAATGTCGTCAGTTAAAAAATGTACTCGTTGTAAAAAAGAGTTAGAATTAACTTTATTTAATAAATGGAAAAACGGAGAATATCTTTCGAACTGTATTGATTGTAATATTAAAAGACAATTAGTAAAAGCAAAAACACATAAAAAATGTTGTAATTGCAAAGAAATTAAACTTATTGATGATTTCAAGAAATCTGATAAAGGAAAATCTAAGTTTTGTATTAATTGTCTTGAAAAACAAAAAGATGTAAACATAAAAAAAAGAGTTCAAAGATATAATAAAAATAAAGAAAAATGTATTATTGAAACAAATGCCAAATCATGTTCTAGATGTTATAATAAAAAAGATAACAAACAATTCAAAAAAAGAAAAAACGGTGAATATTATAGTGCGTGTATTGAATGCAATATCAAAAAAACCACGTCTTCTAATAATTATAGATATAATAAAACGAAAAAAGAAGAAGATATTATTAATATATCAGAAAATCAAAAATGTAATACTTGTTATAATAATAAACCGTTATCTGAATTTAAAAAAAATAAAAAAAATTATACAAAAAATTGCATTGAGTGTTTATCCAAATATCAATTACAAAATATCAAAAGAAAAGAATATGATGAATCTGATATAAATAATAAAAAATGTGTTAGATGTTTTTTAATAAAACCCATAGAAATGTTTAAAAAAACAAAAAAAAGAATACAAAAACAATGTGAAGACTGTTGCATTCATTATAAAAATTTACAAAAAGAAAGAAGACAACGATTAATGACTATTATAGAACTTAAACAATATGAAAAACAATGCACTAGATGTCTTGAAATTAAATATCAAGAAAATTTTAAATCTAATAAACATAAACATTGTAACACGTGTAATACATCTCACAAAGAATATTTAATCAAAAGTAGATGTGAACATGGTTGTTTAAATAAAAGTGCTTGTTATAAATGTTTAGGTGGGTCAATTTGTATTCATAAAAAGAAAAAAAGTGAATGTAAAGAATGCAATTTTAAAAGTTATCTTTTTTCTAAAGTTTCTAAAAGAGTAAAGATGGCTTTAAAAAAATCAAAAAATAAAAAATCAATTGAATATTTAGGGTGTAACATTGAAACATTTAAAAAACATTTGGAACATAAATTTGTCGAAGGGATGAGTTGGGAAAATTACGGAAAAATTTGGCATATTGATCATATAATACCTATTTCTTATAAAAATCCTTCATTAGATGAAGTAATACAACGATTACATTATTTAAATACACAACCATTATGGGCGTCAGAAAATATTAGTAAAGGAAATCGATATATAGGATAATTGTGAATTAAAACAGGTAGCTTGAAAAGAGTGTTACTACCTAGTCGACACATATGTCGGCGAGACACCTTATAATGATTCGGGAACCTCCTTATTACTTTAAATACTACTCATATTGTGAAAACATATATGATACTTTGGTCAATAGCCTAAAGCATAGTAATAATTTTAAAGTTTGGACAATCCGCGAGTAAATATCCTTAACTTTTTAAAGAAAGGATATCTCACAACGACCGCACGGGTGTCGGTTATGAATTATATTCATGGCTTAAGATACAGTCTAGACTTATATGGAAATATAAGAGGCACGGACAGCCAACTTTGCATGAGGGATCTATGATGTCTCAAGAAGTTGTAATACGACCTGGAAAAACAATTCGATTTAATTTAAGCATAAATAAATCATTCAAATGGGTGATAAAAGGAAACTTTAAAAGAGTTAATCCTAGTCTCTCTTATGAGGCGAAACATCTGGTTGCGGGGACTTCCTTATTATATTAACTACCACCTTTATAGTGAAAACTTTAAAGGGAACACGATTAAAAATCGTACCCAATGGTAAAAATGTTAGTATTTGGTTAATCCGCAGGCGACTTTCTAATATAAAAATGAAAGCGTTTCAACGACTGCAAAGATGTTGGTCTAATTTATTAGGCTTAAGGTACAGTCTACTCCTTTTATGAAAATTTAAGGTATAAGGTAATGCTGACTTTGATCCGCCATTTTTTAAGGTCAAAAACAGGGGAAATTAAAAGTTTGAATATCCCCTAGTAAGAATAAAACATTCTTGCGAAACACTTGGATGCGGGAAACTCCGTATAATTTTTACTACCACTTTTACAAGGAAACTTTTAAAAGGAACACGATTAATGGTCGTACACAACGGTAATAACGTAAAAATGTTGGACAATCCGCAAGATACTCTCTAAAGGTTAATGACTTCCAAAGAGAGATTTTCAACGACTGGTAAAGTGTTGGTCGGAGGAGTTGTCAACTCCAATGAAGGCTTAAGGTACAGTCTAGTCCTTTATGAAAATAAAGGTATTAACGGGAGATGAAATGAATTTGCATTTAGCGGCTTCATTAGAAGCAGAAGCAGAATTAAGATTATTGTCTGCATCAAAATATAAAATAATATCAGCACAAAGTTCAAAAAATATAATGTGTATAGTTCAAGATTCTTTATTGGGTGCATATCGTATGACTGTCGGAATACAACCAGTAAGAAAAGATCAGTTTTTTAATATTGCAATGGTATGTGATATTCCAGTAGATAAAATACAAGCAAAAATTCAACATATTAGAAGAATATATCAAGAAAAAGGAAAAAAAGTTCAATGTTTTCATGGTAAGGGTTTAATTTCATTGGCTTTACCTGATGATTTTATTTATGAAAAGAAAAATGGCGCTGACCCTAATGAACCTATTGTAAAAATTTATCGAGGTGTATTATATGAAGGAACATTAGATAAAAATATTTTAGGTTGCGCTCATAATTCTCTTATTCAAATTATAAATAAAGAATATGGTCCTGATGAAGCAGCAAATTTTATTGATTTAATTCAATTTATAACAAATAATTGGTTGTTAATTACTGGATTTAGTGTAGGATTAAAAGATTGCATGGTTCAAGGTGAAGAAAAAGTTCAAGAAATTAATGATGTAATCGAAAAATGTTATATTGAAGCAGAAAATATAAAATCAACTACTTATAATCCAAATATTAGAGAAATTAGAATAACCGGTTGTTTAAGTAAAGCTAAAGATATCGGTCTTAAAATTGCAAAAGATGCATTAAATGACGACAATAATTTCATCTCGACTGTGAAATCAGGTAGTAAGGGCGATTGGTTTAATATAGCACAGGTGACGGGTCTACTTGCTCAACAAAATATATCAGGTCAAAGAGTGCAACCAACATTAAATAACGGAAAGAGAACATTACCCCATTATTCTTTTGATAAATTAGATAAAAGAGATGAATATGAATCGCGTGGATTTATTGATTCTTCTTTTATTAAAGGATTAAATCCAAAACAATACTATTTTCATAGTATGTCTGGAAGAGAATCAACGTGTGATACTGCTATGAATACGGCTACTTCAGGGTATATACAGAGAAGAATAATAAAATTAACAGAAGACATAAAAATTCAATATGATAATTCAGTAAGAGATTGTTGCAATTCAATATATCAATGGGCTTACGGAGAAGATGGTTTAGACCCTAAAAAATTATTAAAAATAGGAAAAGATTTGGAAATATGCAATGTTTCAAGTATTGTAAATAAGTTAAATATGAAACATGAAGTTTTGAATAAAAAGATGAAGAGAAAAAATAAATAAACAATCATATATACTATATTTTTATTTCTAACCAATTTGGTTAAAAATAATGCATGAATATTTTGCTATGGGATAAAAATCACAATGTTAAAAAAAGTGTAAAAATAATAACTATTTACAGCCGTTTATTTTAAAATGGGACACTCAATTTTTAACTTAATATATAGCACTTGAATAATTTTAATATTTATTTAAATTTTTAAAAATATTTTATTTTTAAAATTTAGAAAATGAACAATTAATAAATGATAAAACAAATTAAAATTGTAATGATTGGATTAACAAACACAGGAATTTCATCAATTATAAATCGTTTTATATCTAACTCGTTTAATGATAATAATGAAAATACAATGAGAGTAGATTATAAAAGTATCATTGTAGTTAATAACAATTTAAAATATTATTATAGTATATATTCTATTTTAGGAAATATAAATTTATCTAAAGGATTTTATAACTCAACAAGATATTTTTTTATAGTTTTTGATATAACAGATGAAAAATCATTTCAAGATGTTGATTTATATTATAATCAAATAAAATCAAATTCAATGCATCAGTATATTATATATTTAATCGGAAATAAAAAAGATTTATGTTCTGTAAGAACAGTATCAAAAATCGAAGCTTCAGATTATGCATTAAGAAATCATATGATTTATTATGAAACATCAGCGAAAACAGGAGAAAATATAGAAAAATTGTTTTTATCCATTTTAGAATATGAAAATAAAAATAAATTTGATGATGAGAATATTGATTTAATTGAAACAAAATATAAATGTTTGAAATGTTTATTCTAAAAGAAAATCCTTTAACTTTAAAATAAAAAATTGATTTTTTAATTTTCGATTCCTTAAAAATAATACATATAACATGGAATCAGATAAAGTATTATCAGTAGTATTTATTTTAGACAATTCAGGTTCAATGGTTGAAATGAAAGATGAACCAATACAAGGATTGAACGCGTTTTATAAGACACAGAAAGAAGCAGGAGATTTCTTGTCTACTTTAATTTTTTTTAATAGTAAAGTATCTTTTATACATAAGAATTTAAATGGAAAAGATGTTCCATTATTATCAGAAAAAGATTACGGTCCAAATGGAATGACAGCCTTATATGATGCAATTGGAGAAGGAATAGAATATCAAAAATCACAAAAAGTTGAAAATGTAATCGTTGTAATATTAACGGATGGCGAAGAAAATGCATCATTGAAATATACTAAGAAAGACATAAAAAAAATGACTCAAAAAATGGAAGAAGACCACAAATGGGTTTTTATGTATTTAGGAGCAAATCAAGATTCATTTAAAGTTGCTGATGGTATTGGTGTGTCGTATTCAGCTAATTACGATTATACTCCAGAAGGTTGTAGAAGAGTAATGAGATCAATAAGTGATAACGTATCGAGATGTATTTCATCTAAAGAACCAAGTGTTACATTTAAAGTAGATTTATCACAACAAAATGCAATTTCTGATACATCACCACCACCACTCGATTTACCACCTTCTTTTTTATTTCAAAGAATGTAAATTGATTAACGTTTTTTTTTATTTTTATACATTTATGTATAAAAATTTACATATTCATTTGCTCTTCTTCGTTTAATTTAGTAGAACCATCGTATTTATAAGCTAATTTTTCTTCGATGAGAATATTTGAAACATTTTTTGTTTTATCATCGATATAAATATTACCTAATAAACGACCATATTTATCAAATTCTAAACATTCTAACCATACAAGACAAATATTCTTATCAAATAGATCTACAATTTGTTTTTTTGAAATACAGATAATATTGTTTATTTTTTCAGAAGGACATAATAATTCAATTAGCCTATATTTTGCTTTTAAACCTTTTTCTTTTAATATTTCATTCTTACTATGTATTTCACAAGTATCAATACCATTTAATCTAACGTGAAATTTAAAATAATTATTGAAAATAGGAATAACAACTGTAATAGTATCTCCGTCAGTAATATTAACGACACGAGCATATGTTTTTGTACCATTTAAAGAAAATAAAGGTGTTTCATTATTAAAATATTTTAGTTCTTCTTTTTCTTTAATCATTTATTATTTAAGATAAAATTATTTAAAAGTTTATTTTTTTTATAAAAATGTCAACAGAAGAAGATGAAAAAGGATTAGTTCCTGTTAATAATGGATTAGTATTAGAAAATTATAGATGGACACAAAATCATAAAGATGTTTCAATTACTATACCACTTGAATCAAATACGAGAACTAAAGATATTGAAATTATATTTAATCCAACTACTTTAAATGTTAAAATAAAAGGAAAAGAAATAATAAATGGTGAGTTATTTAGTGTAATAAAATCAGAAAATAGCACATGGTTGATTGATGATGGTGAATTGGTAATTGAATTAGATAAGAAAAAATTTGATGAATGGTGGGATTGTGCTTTGAAAGGAGAACCAAAAATTGATTTATCTAAAATTGTAACTGGGAAAGGGTCATTAGATGATTTAGATCAAGAAACAAGAATGACGATAGATAAAATGTTATACGATCAAAAGAAAAAAGAAGAACAAGGATTTTATAAACATTAAAATTTTATATTATTTTAAATAAATGAAATATAAAATTTTCAAATACACTGGTAATATTGAAACATTTATTCCAAAAACTTCTACAATAGATGTATTTGCATTTGGTGCAAGAGGAAGTTATGGAAATTTAGGTGGTGGAATACCTGGTAAAGGTGGAATGGTAAAAGCTACATTAAAAGTTCAAAAAAATATACCTTTATACATAAAAGTTGGAGGAATATCAACCGAATATGCTGGTTGTAATATAAAAAAAGGAGGTGAATCAACTGAAATTAGATTGAAAAAAAATGACATACATTCTCGTATTTTAGTCGCAGGAGGAGGTGGAAGTGTTGGTGGTTATAATGGAGGTTCTTATGGAAATAATCCAAAACCAAAAGGAGGTTCTGGTGGCGGAAAAAAAGGAGGTTCTTCATCAGGTGGAGGAGGAGGACAAAATAATGGAGGAATCGCTGAAAAATATTCATCTAAATGTAAAGGTAAAAATGGAAAATTTAAATATGGTGGAGTAGGAGATAATATATGCGGTTGTAATGGAAGTGGAGGAGAAGGTTGGTATGGAGGAGCAAGTGGTACAAATGAAGGAGGAGGAGGTGGAGGTTCTAGTTATGTAATACCCGGTTCTTTAGATATTAAACATATAAAAGGAATTAATGATGATAACGGAATTTTAATAATTTTTTATTAACTTTTTTATTTTTTTAATAGTTTTTTCTTTATTTATATATAAAAGATGAAAAAAGATTACAAAAATTGGCAAGATTATCCGGGACCGGCAAGAGACTTAATATGGTCTACTGATCCTGATTTCATTTCTTATATTGATCCACAACATGCTCTAAAACTTGATTTAGTATTGAAACGTTTGAATTATAATATTTTACTCCTTCTGCTAGAAAAAAAAAATACAATAGAAAGAGCACGTAGGACAGCAGATATGCCTGAACTACGTTTAAGTGTTAGTTCATTACATCCAATGGTTATTAATATAGAAAATCAACAATATACTCAACAAATAGTACAAGAAGAATTACGATCAATTCGTGAAAGATTTAGTCCTTCTGAATTAAAATTTATAAATCCATTTTTAAAATTTCCTTCAATTTCTGTTCCATCAGAAACAAAATATTTTACACCTAAACAATTTCCGTCAGCGTCGGAAACAAGATATTTTACACCTAAACAATTTCCTTCCTATTCATCATCTAAAAGAAAAAAAAGAAGTAGAAGAAGTTCATCATCTAAGACGAGCATGTCATAAATACTTTACGGTCGAATTTTTAAAAACGAGGCACGTTGTGTCATAACGATTTACATGAAATTACAAATTTTACAGTCGAATTTTCAAAAATGAGACACCTATAATTTACAGTCGAATTTTCAAAAATGGGACACCTGTAATTAAACTGGATATTAAGTCTAATTCTTGTTTTTGTGTTTTATTACCTTTAAGGTAACTAAACA
>Ga0214923_10000462_pt1 | contig 61962 bp, 61 predicted proteins | sample LL1510_MetaG_FD_177993 | JGI IMG/M metagenome (GOLD analysis project Ga0214923, IMG submission 177993) | Freshwater microbial communities from Lake Lanier, Atlanta, Georgia, United States - LL-1510 | ecosystem: Environmental > Aquatic > Freshwater > Lake | place: USA: Georgia | collected...
AATTACTACTTTATAATCCGGGAACCGTGCATCAATTAAACGACAAATCATTTGGGTTTCGCCATGACTAACAAAAAGGTGATTGGCATTATAGCTTACCGTAAGTGGCTCATCGTTGGCAGGTAATGCGTTTTTTAATAAGTTCAGCGGTTTTTTGGGAACGATAAAAGAATCATTTTTGGTTGCAGTGGTATCTGTCCTTTTATATCTTACCAGGCGATGAGCATCTGTGGCAACAAATTGTACGCTTTTGGGTGTTAACTCGAAGAATACCCCTGTCATTGCCGGACGAAGATCGTCGTTGCTAACTGCAAACAGGGTTTTATTTATTGCCGTAAGCAAGGCATTGCTCGTCATGGTAAAACTGGTTGTATCATCAGCGGCCGGCTCTTTTGGAAAATTATCGGGGTTTTCTCCCATCACTTTATACTTTCCGTTATCGCTGGTAATTTCTACAGCAAAGTTTTTATCAATATGAAATGTGAGGGGCTGATCGGGTATGTTTTTTAAGGAATCAATCAATATTTTAGCGGGAATACACACTTTACCGTTCGTTTTGCTTTCTACTTCCATTTGAACCCGCATAACGGTTTCCAAATCAGTAGCAACTACGGTTAGTTTCTTATCATTGATTTCAAAGAGGAAGTCTTCTAATATAGGTAATACGGTGTTGGTATTAATAACACCGCTGATTTGTTGCAGGTGCTTCAGCAGATTGGAGGAGGATACGATGAATTTCATGCTTACGAATTTAGATTGACAACAAACCTACTGCAATTTGTTAACATTTTTCGTAGGTTTTATATTGAATTCACTCAAAATGCAGGGTTGTTGAAAATCAAGTAAGCAGTTGTGGATTATTTGTTTATTGTTCCCCGGCATTAATACACAATGGGTTGATTAACTTGCTAGTTGAATCTAGATGTAGGATGTTGATAGCGTCAGAAGAAATACTAATAAAACGGCTGAAAAGATATTGTGCTTATCGGGAGAGATGTTACCGGGAAGTTCGTCAGAAAATGGCCAATTGGGGCGTATCCGGGGAGGACGCTTCGCGGATAGCTGGGATGTTGCAGCAGGAGGGTTTTATCAATGAAGAAAGGTATGCCCAATTATTTGTTGGGGGTTATTTCCGACAAAAGCACTGGGGACGAAACAAAATTATTGCCGCATTACGAATGAAAGGAATTCAGGATGCAGCTATTCGCAAAGGACTGCAGGAAATCAGCTCTGAGCAATACCGACAGGTTCTTCTAAAGCTTACAGTAAAGCTTTGGAAGCAATATGCCCGCGATTCGATAGAAAAGCGAAAGCTTGCAACGAGGGCTGCACTCATAAGAAAAGGGTTTGAATCGGATCTGATTCGTTTGGCATTATTAAAAGCTACATCGGAAAAAGATTCGGATTCATGAATGAAAATAACAGTAATATTATCCTGTAAATCCCATTTATGGCAAAGCTGCATTGTACATTGATTCAGGCCGATTTGGTATGGGAAAATAAGGCGGCAAACCTGCAGAAGCTGGAAAATATGATTGCCCGCTTGTCTACTCCCCGCGAATTAGTAATTCTTCCTGAAATGTTTGCTACCGGCTTTAGTATGGATCCACAGCAACTCGGCGAACCTATGGAAGGAATGATTATTTCCTGGATGAAACGGGTTGCCCAGCAATACAGAATTATTTTGGCGGGTAGTGTTATTATTACAGAAGACGACAAACATTACAATCGGCTCATTTGGATGCAGCCCGACGGGAAATTCACTCACTATGATAAACGACATCGGTTTGCTTTTGCCGGAGAAGACCAGCATTTTACCGCAGGCAATCACCGGCTCATCACTCAAGCAAACGGATGGAAAATACATTGGCAGATTTGTTATGATTTGCGTTTTCCCGTTTGGGCAAGACAACAATCTGGTTCAATTCCTGAATATGATTTGCTGGTGTATGTAGCTAACTGGCCAGCAAGAAGGTCGCATGCATGGAAGTCGCTGCTGGTGGCGAGGGCTATCGAAAATCAGTGCTATGTTATTGGAGTTAATAGGGTTGGGACAGACGGAAACGGGATTGAACATAGTGGCGACAGTATGGTAGTTGATCCTCTTGGAAATGTATTGGTTCATTTACCAGCAATAGAGGGGTTAGAAACGGTTGTACTAGAAAAATCCAATGTTGATGAAGTGAGAGCCAAGTTTCCTTTTTGGAAAGACGCCGACCATTTTATAATATCACAGTTAAACGAAAAAGATGAGTAATCTATCCAACAATCGATATTATATCCATCGTCTGTTTACCGGAACGGAATGGCGACATTCAGTAATGCTTGAGATAATGGACGGTCGGGTTGAAGCAATAACTCCCGCAAATCCAGCAGATGCAAATAATTGGATTCCATTGATGGCCCCTGCTTTTATAGACCTGCAATTATATGGAGCTGAAGGACGTCTTTTATCTGTTTTTCCGGATGCTGAAACTATTCATGCAATTAGAAGAACCTGTGAAAAAGGCGGGGCTACTCATTTTCAACCCACAGTAGCAACCAACTCCCGGGAAGTTTTTCTCAGATGTATTGACGCAGTGAGAGCATACTGGCATCAAGGAGGCGAGGGTTGTATCGGACTTCATGTGGAAGGACCATGGATTCATCCTGCCAAAAAGGGAGCGCATTTAGAGCAATATATAGAAAAAGGCACATTGGAAACCGTAGCATCATTATTGGAAGCAGGAAAAGATGTTATTTCCATGGTTACTCTTGCACCCGAATGTTGCGACGAGTCAGTTGTGGCTTTATTAATGAGGGCAGGGGTAATGGTTTCTGCAGGGCATAGCAATGCCACTTATGAACAGGCAACCCGTGCATTTAACAGAGGAATACCGGTGGCTACACATTTATTTAATGCCATGAGCGCATTACAACATCGTTCACCAGGAATGGTGGGTGCCATTCTCGATCATGATTTTGTAAAAGCAAGTGTAATTCCAGACGGACATCATGTAGACTATGCTGCCATTCGGGTTGCAAAAAAAATAATGGGAGATCGATTGTTTATAATTACGGATGCCGTTACAGATACGAACGCTGGACCCTATCAACATCAGCGCGTGGGAAATAAGTTTGAATCGGCCGGCGTACTCAGTGGTTCTATGATTACAATGGCTGAGGGCGTAAACAACTTAATTGAGCAGGTGGGAATAGAGGAGGACGAAGCGATGCGAATGGCATCTTTATACCCTGCAAGAGTTATGGGAAGAGCAGATATAAAAGGGAGAATTGAAGTGGGAGAGAAGTTCTTTGCTGTGATGTTTGATAACGATCGAACTGTGTTGGGAGTTTTGCGGAATTAGAGAGCATAATGCCCTCTTCGGTTTTGGCGGAAAAAATCCTTTTTATCTATACATGCAATCTGCCCTAACAAAAAGCTATCAGCCTTATCAGATTTACAAATATTATCCAGTATTAAGAGGATAAAATTTCCGAATCAGCAATCTTTTCTTATTAAAATAAAGTTGCTAAATCCTGTCAAAATTCCAAGCGTTAATAAAATTAAACTAAACGTTGTAGTTATTGTATTCTTTCACGAATTAACGCATTCACTTTTTCCATTTTCGCATCAACGCCTTTTCGGATGGCTTCTGAAGAGGGTGGAACATGAATGTCGGGAATAACTCCCCTGCCCTTGGGCCGCTCTTTGTTGATTACCAGCCTATAAAGCGGAACAGAAACTCTTAATCCAGAGTTGGGCAAAGTGCAAACCGGAATCATCATGGCCGAATTTCCATAGTAACCTCCTCCGGTTTCCTCTCCAATTAATTGAACGTTTTTTTGGTTTTTCAACTCGCCTAAAAACAAGGTAGTAGCAGAAAAGCTATATCCCCCCTGAACCAGATAAACCTGTCCGATAAAATGATTCTTTTTTATTGGCTGCCAGATTTTGTTTTCAAAACGGCTGAAATGATAGCGACCGTCTGTCTGTTTTCGCGAACTGAATAATAAACCCAACGCATATATCCAGGATTGCTGAAAACGACTACCAAATTCAAGCCCCTTTTGATTCCTAACAACAGAATCTGCTACGCGAAAAGGATGGTCGCTAATATGTCGGGTTAATAAAGTACTGTTGCTTACTTTTCCTCCCCCATTGGTTCGCACATCAATTACCAGTTGTTGCGCCCCTGCATTCTTTATTTTACGAAAACTACTTTTAATAAAATGTGCAGTTCCCGAACCAGAAAAACTTCCCAGCCGCATATAAGCTGTATGTGTAGTACTATCTATACGTAGCTGTCTTTTTTCTTCTCGCCGTAGCACCCTAAGTTCTTTTCGGGATGGTCTTTGCATTTTGAAATTCCGCATTGTTTCGGCAGACAATTTTATAGATAGGGGATTGAAATTGTGTAGGGTAGTATCCGCAGGCATTCCCTGCTTATTGATATAGGTAATATGATAGGAGCTGTCGAGACCGATTATTGATTTGTAAAAATTGCCGAAGTTTCCACTTATCAGCTGACAAGCAAAACCCGTTCCCAGTCCATCTCCGCTGATAAAGGGGGAAAAAGCATCAACGAATTGCTGTCCGGTTCTACCATTAATTGCAAGAATTTTTGTTCCCCTGGTTAATACCGAGTCTCTCGTGTTCAGGTTATTGATTACAACCAAACTATCTTCCCACACTTTCATATTAAGCGGAAACGAAAGTTGTGGTCGTTTTGAGAAGTGTTTGGCAAATGATTTAGAATTACGAACGGTTGTGTGGCCACACTTAATCTGACTAATATATGCAGCTACCAGGTTTTTAAATCTAACTTCATTCATCGAATCCTGAATCTGCATCAGGGTATTATTAAATACACTATCAAGTTGATGTTGCGGCGTATACCAATATAATGAAGGATGATTTGCTTCCAGAATTTTCTTCAGCGTGCGTAAATCCTCCTTTAATTGTTCAGGAGGTTTTTTAGGTAAGGGCTTTGAAGATTGCTGAGCCAACAGGGGTAACCAGCCTATCAGGCATATTGCGGCAGACAACCAATTCCGCATAATTAATTATTTTGATTGAAAGGCATTCCATCCTTGAGCAGTTAAAGGATATTCATTTCCTCCTCTGCTTATTAATTTACATCCTGCTTCAGCATCTGTCATATATCCAATTACGCTAATCTCTTCATTTAATACAATCTTGTCATGATCCTCTTGCCGAATGGTGAAAATCAATTCATAATCTTCGCCGCCATTCAACGCACAAACAGTTGGGTCTAATCCAAATTTAAATGCTGCTTTTCTGCTAGCTTCTGCAATTGGAAGTTTGTCTTCATAAATTTTGCAACCAAGTCCGCTTTGTGAACACAAGTGCAGCACTTCGCTGCTGATACCATCACTTATATCCATCATTGCCGAAGGGGTTATGCTGGCTTCCTGAAAAAATTGAATCATATCTTTTCTTGCTTCCGGCTTTAATAATCTACCAACTATATAGCTTTCATTTTCGAGATTGGGTTGTATTTGACTGTTTTCCAGGAATATTTGTTTTTCTCTTTCCATTAAAGTTAACCCAAGAAAAGCCCCACCACAATCTCCGCTTACACAAATTAGATGTCCCTTTTCGGCAGTGCTTCTTTTTACAAATTGGTCAGGTGCAACTTCTCCGATGGCGGTTACAGAAATAATCAATCCCTTACCAGAAGAAGATGTGTCGCCTCCAACCAGATCAACTCCGTGTTTATTACAGGCGAGATATATACCCTCATATAATTCCGATAATGCTTCAACGCTAAAACGGTTACTAATACCCAGACTTACTGTAATTTGAGTGGGCGTTCCATTCATTGCATAGATATCGCTCAGGTTTACCATTACGGATTTATATCCCAGATGCTTTAAAGGCGTATAGGTCAAATCGAAATGAATGCCTTCAATTAGCAGGTCGGTAGTGATAAGGGTTTGTTTGCCAAAATGATCGATAACTGCCGCATCATCTCCCACTCCCAAAATGGTGGAGGCGTTGTGTATTTCAATGTTTTTCGTAAGGTGCTCGATGAGTCCAAACTCACCCAGGCTTCCTATTTCTGTTCTGTTGCTCATAAGTAATCGTTTGCTATTGGATAGCTATCGCCCCTCCCTGAATGATATGTAATAGCTCATCGTGAATGAATCCGTTGGTAGCAATCAAATGGGGTTGATAAGGCGAGTAAGGCTTTCCGGAAAAATCTGTCACTTTCCCACCAGCCTCTTCCACAATTAAAAATCCGGCGGCACTATCCCATGCCTGTAATTTATGTTCATAAAATCCGTCAAATCTTCCAGCAGCTACCCAACACAAATCAATGGCCGCGCTGCCCAATCTTCTTACCGGAATACCTTTTCTAATCAGCTTTTCGAAAATTTGAAGTGGGCCGTTTTCCATGTCAAGATAGGTATAGGGAAATCCGGTTACCAGACAGCTGGAGCCTACCTTTTCTTTTTTACTAACTTGAATGTTATTGCTGTTAAGCGTTGCTCCCCAACCTTTTTGTGCAAAAAACAGTTCTTTCAAAAATGGGTTATATACAGCACCCATAACTATGGTTCCTTCCTGTTCCAAAGCAATGCTAACACAGCAAAGAGGAATGCCATTAGCAAAATTTACGGTTCCGTCTATAGGATCAATAATCCATTTGTAAGTAGATTCTTGAATTAATTCGCCCGACTCTTCACTCAAAATAAAGTGATCGGGGTAATTATTGCGTATTACTTCAAAAATGGCTTTTTCTGCTGCGTGGTCGGCTTCGGTAACTAAATTATTGATGCCCTCTTTGTTGCTTATTACAAAATTGCCATTAAAAAAGCGAACCATTTCGGCTGCTCCGGCCTCTACGGCTGTTAGTAAGGTTTGTTTGAACATACAACAAAAGTACAAAAGGCAAAGCCCCTGCCGAAATAAAATGAAGCTTACCTTGTGGGTTTAACAGGTTTTTTGAAGGATTGTGTTATTTTCATTTGGGCATTATCAATTTATCATGTTGCTTTCGGTTATTATTGTTCATTATCGGGTACCTAATTTTCTGGAGCAGTGTATTTGCTCTTTAGAAACAGCGCTCAATGGCCTGGAGGCGGAAATTGTAGTGGTAGATAACGATGATTCTAAATCAAAAACCCCCGAAATAAAAACGGCACTTCCGGTAAAACGGATTAATACCAATAAAAACATGGGTTTTGCGGCGGCTTGCAATATGGGATGGAGGGTTGCAGCCGGCAAGTGGGTATTGCTACTCAACCCCGATACCCTGGTAACAGCTGCGGCAATCAGAGGATGCCTTACTCAAATTATAAATGATGATAGTATTGGGGCGATTGGCTGCCGCCTTATAAATGGAAATGGAAGATTTTTACCGGAATCTAAAAGAAGCTTCCCGTCTCCGCTTAATGCTGCTGCTAAAATGCTGGGACTCGCACATCTATTTCCAACATCGGGATTATTTAATCAATATGCCCTGGGTAATATTGCTGTAAGCGATTCTTGTTCGGTTGAAGTATTGACAGGAGCCTTTTTGCTCACCAGTCGTAGCGTGCTGGAAAACACTAACGGACTGGATGAAAGTTTTTTTTTATATGGCGAGGATATAGATTTTTGTAAAAAAATTGCATTTGCCGGAAAACAATGCTGGTACAGAGGCACTGATTCAATTATTCATTTTAAAGGGGCCAGTTCTCCATCAAAGGGCAAGCGTTATTTCTATCATTTTTATCGGGCAATGATCGTATACTGTAATAAACATTATTCAACGCCCATCAAGCAATTACTTCAGGTTTTCGTTTATGTTCAGTGGGCGCTGCATCGGGTTGTTTGGAGTGTTTCTCAAATTGTTAAAACCCATTCAACCTATTGCGATTTTCCAAAGGATTTGATATGTGTAGGCTCTGAAAAGGACACTTCTGAAATTCTAGCAAATATTGGTAAGCGCCAATTGAATGGTTCAGATATTCGGGCGTACAATTGGGATGAATGGACTTCAAAAGCGGGCAGCTTGCTATCAAGCAAGGAAAGATTTGGCGTATTGTTTTGTATAGGAACATTGCACTTGCAAACGGTTATCCAATGGTTGGAAAGCAATCCAATAAAAAATCCGGTTTTTTTCCGGCATACAAACAGCCAATCAATTGTTGGTAGTGAAGGATCCTGGCTATTGGCAAAGAAGGGGATGTGAAATCTATTCAGTAGCTTCGCACAAAGTGCGAGCAGATGCCAATTTTTAATTTCCACCTTCCCAATAATATTCTCAAAGCACTCCGGTTACCTCAAAATAATCCCCGGCGCCAGCAATTGCGGGTACTAAGAAAATTACTTCGCAAGGCAAGGTTCACCGAATTTGGTCAGCAATATCGTTTCGATGAAATTTTATTGAGTAAACATCCCGGAAAAAAATTCCAGGAACAGGTACCCGTTTCCAATTATAGTAGTATGTACAAAAGTTGGTGGCACAAAACCATGTCGGGATCAGCCAATGTGACCTGGCCGGGGAAGATTCGCTACTATGCATTAAGTAGCGGAACGAGCGAAGCGGCAAGCAAATACCTCCCCATCACAAACGATTTATTAAGGGGCAATAAAATAGTAATGATAAAGCAGTTACTGAGCCTGCGCACATACGAAAATGTACCATTGGCCTCTGTTGGGAAAGGATGGCTGGCATTGGGCGGAAGCACCGATTTACAAAAAGGAAGCGGGTATCTTGCAGGTGATTTAAGCGGAATTACTGTAAAAAAATCACCTTTTTGGTTTCAGCCATTTTATAAGCCGGGCAAAAAAATTGCAAGGGAAAAAGATTGGAATAAAAAGCTGGAAGAAATAGTTGAAAAAGCCCCTCAGTGGGATATTGGTTTTTTAATAGGTGTGCCGGCGTGGATACAAATGTGTATGGAAATGATTATTGAGCGATATCAGCTGAATAATATTCATGAATTGTGGCCCAATCTTTCAGTGTTTGTTCATGGCGGAGTGCATTTTGAACCATATAAAAAGGGATTTGAAAAATTATTAGGACGGCCTATCACCTATATCGAAACCTATCTTGCCAGCGAGGGTTTTATTGCTTATCAAGATAAGCAAGATGCAAAAGGAATGAGATTGGTTACCGGGGAACATATATTTCTGGAATTTGTTCCTTTCAACGAGCGAAACTTTACAGCCGATGGCGAAATGATAGAAAATCCGGAATCATTGATGATTCACGAGGTAGAGGAGGGAAAAGAGTATGCGTTATTAATCAGCACCACTGCTGGGGCATGGCGGTATTTAATTGGCGATACAATTCGGTTTATTGACAAGGCAAATTGTGAAATTATTATAACCGGACGCACCAAACATTTTTTAAGCTTAGTGGGCGAACATCTTAGTGTTGACAATATGAATCATGCCATCAGCATGGCATCTGAGAAGTATAATATAAGTATTCCTGAATATACGGTGGTTGGCGAACCCTGTGGCTCATTTTTTGCACACCATTGGTATATCGCCTGTAATGATGCAGTAAACCCTGCTGATCTTGCTGTTTATTTAGATGAAAAATTAAAGGAGCTGAATGATGATTATGCCGTGGAAAGAAAGTCGGCGCTTAAAGAAATTAAATTAGATGTTTTGCCCGAAAATGTTTTTCTTGAATTTATGCAATCACAGGGAAAGCTAGGGGGGCAACATAAATTCCCAAGAGTGTTAAAGGGCGCTATGCTGGAAAAATGGGAAAACTTTTTGTCGAAACAGCACACTCAACCTTCAACCACCCGATAACCCGATCTGTTCTATGCTAGCACCGATTCTAAAAGGATTATTGTTAGGCTTTTTTTTAGCCATTTCGGTTGGTCCGGTAATTTTTGCAATCATCAAGCACAGCGTTAATCACGGTAAGCTGGCTGGATATGTTTTAGTTGCCGGCATTTCTGCAAGCGATATTTTATTATTATTAGTTTCTCATTTTTTTACGCAATTATTTCACTCTATCCTTATACATAAAACTGCGATTGCCATTGCAGGAAGTGTATTTTTGATTCTATTAGGATTATATACCCTGTTCTTTAAAAAAGTAACTGCAAATGCTGAAAGCAAACTGGTTGATAAGGAATACAAAACCCACCACTATATTGGAATGTTTTTCTCGGGATTTTTAATCAACATTCTAAATCCAGCAGTTTTTTTATTTTGGTTTGCATGGACGGCTGCCATTCATGCTGATGCAGAAGGCACCCCGAATCCTCAACAGTATCAACTGATCGTATTTGCTACCTGCCTACTATTTGTGTTGCTTACAGATTTGTTGAAAGTTATTATGGCGGCTAAACTCAGAAATCAACTCACACCCAAAGTATTGAGGATAATTAACAAGATATCAGGTTTAATACTAATCGGATTCGGTCTCTCTTTGATAGGGGGTGTACTTTTTTGGGGATTTCAATCACATTAATTAAGTACCAATTCATGAAATATTGGTTAATTATGTTTGCATGTGTTTACTTTGGTAAACTGAATGCACAATCGGATTGGCTGGTGCTTAAGAAAAAAGAGAGAACACTCCAAAGCTGGACTGTGGGTAGCTATATCATTTTTCGATTCAGTAATCAGCAGTGGATTGAAGGGTTTGTTAGAAAAGTGCAACAGGATTCTGTTTGGATTAATCAGGTACATATCAACCGGGTTTTTAATAATATGGGTTTTTTCTCATTCGACACGAGTAATATGGGAATTATGCGCATTCATGTAAATGAGATTTCAGCTGTGCCTAAGAAAAATTTTTCTTATAACATCTTTAGCAACGGAAAACTATTCCAGCTCGGATCTGCAGCCTTTATTTTTTTAAATGTTTTTAATTCGGCCATTCATCGTGAGCCGGTTTTTGCATCCGATAATGTTCCCCGTTTGGGTGTTGCAGGGGGCATTTTTTTGTTAGGTACTTTACTGGCATCTTCCAACAGAACTTATTGGGAAGCCGGAAAAAAATATCATTTCGCTATTTTACAGCTGGGAACGTATGGCAAAGTACAATTGAACCAGTCTGTGAACTAATCGCCTCATAGCTATTGTATGTCAGAAATTAAATCTAAAGTGCCTTTTCGCTTTTTCCGGTTGATAAAAAAAATATTGCTATATGCATTTGTTTCCTCGTTAATCTATATTATCATTTGCAGATTTTTACTGCCCCCCATCACCATTATGCAAATCACCAATGCATGGGGAGTAGGATTTAAGCGTGATTATGTGAGCTGGGAAAACATAGCTCCATCCGTAAAGCTCGCAGCAATTGCGAGCGAGGATCAATCTTTTACCGATCATGGCGGGTTCGACTGGGATGCGATAGAACATAGCCTACGCCCAAAGAAGAAAGGTAAAAAATCAAAAATTCCTTTGGGAGGAGGAGCCAGCACCATCACACAGCAGGTTGCCAAAAACGTTTTTTTATTTAATGGCACAGGTATTTTTCGATATGCTCGCAAATTACCGGAAGTTTATTTTACCAAGATGATCGAATGGTGTTGGGGAAAGAAAAGAATTCTGGAAGTTTACTTGAATGTAATCGAGATGGGACCAGGTATATTTGGGATTGAATCAGCAGCACAGCATTATTTTGGTAAGCCAGCATCGAAACTTTCCCGATCGGAGGCGGCTATGATTATTGCCTGCCTTCCTAATCCTAAAAGATTTACAGTTAAGCCAATGAGCGCCCGTGTTGGATGGCGCTATCCTCAAATTCTCAGGGAAATGAATAATATCGAAGACGACGAGGACGTAAGAGACCTGATTCGAAAATAACCGTTACGTTTTTTGTGTTTCAGGAATCATTTCCTGAACTGCAGCAATGGCAAACGCCAGCCTGCTTTCATCATTACCCCTAATTATTTTCCAGGGGGTGGATTGATGTATCAATAAATCTTGATAAAGATGATACAGTTCAATTCTGTTTTTTTCGTCTGGATATTCTCTCAGCTCATCTTTTATCCAAGGCAAATCAGGTGCACAAAGCAAATAACCCTGGTAATTTCTTTTTGCAATTTCATCCAAAATAAAGGGGTGGCATTTTCCAAAAACATATTCACACCAAACCTTCATAACATACATATCGGTATCTATAAATAAAATTGGGGGTCGCAGGGAAGTGTGAAGCGTGATGGGATTAATCCAGCAACCTTCTTTTTCCGACCAGCTCCAGCAGCTTTCCAGCTGACGTGTGAATTCTTCTTCCAGCGCCAGCTGGCCACGTGCAATATCCAGCAAATCATCGAACGAATAATCCTTCCCATTACTTAACAAATATTCACGTGCAAATTCGGGGCACCAGCTGGTATGAAAATGTTGTGCAAGCTGCTCACACAAGGTGCTTTTCCCGGTCGATTCGGGCCCTACAATTACAATTTTATTTACCATAATTTGCTATCAAATGATCTAATGTTGATGGCATTTCTGCTGCACAACCCGAAATTAGGTTAGCGGATTGCCTTTTTTTGCCAGCTTACAAGTCCGGCAACAGCCAGTATTAATAATATAACGAACTGAACGCTGGTAAACATATAACCTTTGATAAAATAAAGCGGAATAGAAGCAAGATTGGTTGCAATCCACCAATACCAGCTGGCAACTTTTTTCTTTGCCATGCCCCACATACCTGTATAAGCGGTTGCTGAGGCAAAAGCATCTGCCCAAGGAATAGCCTCTGGGGCAAAAGCCGATTTTGCCCAACCCAAAGCCAGGTAAATGAGTATGTAGGCGATACCAAAAAACAGCAATTGAAATTTCCAGTCACTCGCACTGTTTTTTGTTATATGTAAAATATAGCTTCCCGATAAATTATTTTTACGAGTCCAAAGCCACCAACCATACAGGCTCATAATGGTATAATACAAATTAACACTGGCTTCTCCCAGTAAATGCCCTTGTAAACTCAGGTAAATAAATAAGATGGTATTCAGAATGCCGGTTGGATATACCCAGATACTTTCTTTTCTGCTAAACCAAACACTCACGATGCCACTAATAACGGCAATCATTTCAACAGGACCTGTTTGTTTTAGACCTGTATAAAATGATTCGTATAATTCGGAAAGTTGCAAGAGTATAAAGTTACTGATTCAATCAGGAATGGAATCAGCGAAGTATAGATAAATTAAAATAGGTGTATACTAAACACCGCATTATTCAGCTTCAGCTACAACTTCCTTTACTTCCGGAATCATTCTTTTCATCATTCCTTCAATGCCGGCTTTTAGGGTAATCATGGAAGAAGGGCAACCGCTGCAACTTCCTTGTAACATTAAATTTACAACGCCGTCCTGGTAGCTTTTAAATTGAATAGCCCCTCCGTCCATTTCAACAGCAGGCTTAACATAGTTTTCTAATAATTCTTTCACACGTTTTACTATATCGTCATCGTCGGCATGAACGGTATTTCCCCCAATCGGCTGCATTTGCGCCAACTCTTCTTCATTCACAACCACCCCACCATTTTCAAGATAATCCTTTAGAAATTGTTTGATAGCAGGAATAACATCCTGCCAGTCTTCTGTTTCAACTGTTTTAGTAAGTGTAACAAAGTTGCTGGCAATAAAAACGCTTTTCACAAAAGGAAATCCAAATAATTCTTTAGCCAGCGGAGACGCGGTAGCTAATCCTTCCTCTGCAAAATCGATGCTTTTTCCTGGGTATAATAATTTGTTGGCAACAAATTTCATAGTCTCCGGGTTAGGAGTCATTTCTGTATAAATACTGATAACAGGATTTCCGGTGGTAATCATAGTAGTAACATTTGTATACAGCAAAGATAACATTTCGAGGCGGCAAAGGGTTCGGTTCGGCTAATCGAAAGGGCTTCCTGACTGCTTTTTTCGGATTTCGTAAATGTTGGGATACTGTGAAGTTATGTAGGAACGATGCGGAGTTTTGCGTAGTTCAGCATGATCTTTTTTTCTCCATTCAAAGAAAATTCAATAGTTGCTACGGGATTATGTGCAGACCCTTCAATTCGGGTTACCTTTCCAAATCCAAATTTTTGATGTTCTACCTGTTGGCCAACTTCCAGCGCAGATGTGTCGCTTGGGGCGAAATCGATACTGGGAACATGTTCAACCACTTTTGCTGCAGCCGGAGGTAAGTACTCAGGAGTAGCAGGACGGGCACCGCTGTTGGTAGAGCGGTTGCTTCGGGCGGGTGCAGGAATATCATTGTAATCGCCCCAGCTGTTTCCTCTCGCACGAGGCATACTTCCTCCCCATCCGGAACTATTTCTTCCTGCCATACCAGAGTAAGATTTATCGATGTATTTTTCCGGTAACTCATCTATAAATCTACTTGGGTCGTTTTGAACCAGTTGACCGTATCGATAACGTGTATTGGCATAACTCAACCATAATTTTTGTTTGGCTCGGGTAACTGCAACATAAAACAATCGTCTTTCTTCCTCTAATTCTTCCCGCGTGTTAATACTCATTGAACTGGGGAAGAGCATTTCTTCTAATCCGCCAACAAAAACACAGGCGAACTCCAATCCTTTTGCTGCGTGTATTGTCATTAGCCGAACTACATCCGAATTCTCTTTATCGTCATCCGCGTCTGTATGCAGGGTTACTTGTTGTAAGTAGGCCCCCAATGATTTATCGCCCAACTCGCCATCATCATTCGCGGGGCTCTCTGTCCACTCCTTTATAGAGTTCAGCAACTCCTGAACGTTGTTATATCTGTCGAGCCCTTCTGCCGATTTATCATTGAACAGTTCTTTCACCAACTCGGTATGTTTTCCAACCTGCACGGCTACGTCGTACGCATTTTTATTAGTGAGGATGCTTTGGAAATACCGAATCATGGTAACAAATCCGCTAATGCTTTGAAGTGTTCCCGCTTTAAATCCAAATTCGCCAGCTCTTGCCATAACCTCAAAAACTGATATTTTGTTTTCGTTGGCGAGAATCACAATTTTCTCAACAGTTGTTTTGCCAATACCCCGAATTGGATAGTTAACGATTCTTTTCAGCGACTCTTCATCCAGCGTATTTACGGTTACTCGCAGATAGGCTAGCAAATCTTTAATTTCTTTCCGCTGATAAAAGCTAACGCCTCCATAAATTCTGCAGGGAATGCCCATTCGGCGAAGACTTTCTTCAAAAGACCGGCTTTGGGCATTTGTTCTGTAAAGAATTGCAAAATCACTGTTTGAAAAGTGATTTCTTAATTTCTGCTCCTGAATGGTGTCGGCAACAAATTTTCCCTCATCGTTATCGGTAACAGTTCGTACCAAGTGTATCAATTCTCCTTCGATGTTGTCTGTCCATAAGTTTTTTTGAATCTGACCCAGATTCTTTTTAATTACTTCGTTGGCCACCTGTAAGATATGCCCGCTACTGCGATAGTTTTGTTCTAGTTTAATCAACGTTACATCGTCATAATCTTTTTGAAACTGTAGAATATTTTCAATGGTGGCGCCCCTGAAACTATAAATGCTTTGTGCATCGTCGCCTACCACACAAATATTTTCATGCACGGCTGCCAATAGTTTAGCTATGCGATACTGAACAGGGTTAGTGTCCTGATATTCATCTATCAAAACATATTTGAATTTATGCTGATACTTATGCAGTACATCCGGAAAGCGATGTAATAATTCATACATTTTCAATAGTAGATCATCGAAATCCATCGCTCCGTTTTTAAAGCAACGCTCGCAATAGGCTGTATATATTTTCGCTATTCCCGGTTTTTTTGCACGGGCATCCTCCTGTTGAATATAGGAGTCTGTAGCATATTCTTCCGGATAAATGAGGGCGTTTTTTGAAGCAGAAATTCTGGCTCCGATGGTGGCAGGCTTATATTCTTTTTCGTCGAAACCAAGTTCTTTGGTAACAGTTTTAATTACGGCTCGACTGTCGTCTGTATCATAAATGGTGAAATTGGCGGGATAGCCCAAGTGGCGTGCTTCGGCCCTTAAAATGCGGGCGAAAACACTGTGAAAAGTGCCAATGTATAAATTACGGGCTTCAGTATTCCCTAAAATTTTTTCAATCCTTTCCTTCATTTCGGCAGCTGCCTTATTGGTAAAGGTGAGTGCCAGAATATTGAAAGCGTCTACCCCATTATGCATTAAGTGTGCGATGCGAGTGGTAAGTACTTTTGTTTTTCCGCTGCCCGCGCCCGCAATTATCATTAGCGGCCCGTTTATATGCACTACCGCCTCTTTTTGCTGATCATTCAGCCCCGACAAATAATTCGACATATGCGCAAGTTACAAGGTTGGACAGGGAAAATGAAAGAAAGCCCCACCAAGCCGACGCCTTTTTTTATTCACAATCGGGGTAGTCGTTCACTCGGGGCTCTGAAATGGAAAAAATAATGTAAAATATTAGTCTATAAATTTGGTAGACTAATTTAAATCTCTATATTTGTTCTCTGGTTAATATTGGTTTTACAAATTAGGTCAGGTGGCCGAGAGGCAAGGTAGGGGTCTGCAAAACCCTGGACGGCGGTTCGATTCCGCCCTTGACCTCCTATAACAGGGGTTTCATAAGCAAGCAATCAGGGGCCTGCATTTCTATGCAGGCCTATTTTTTGGTTCTGACAACTTTTTAACGTTTTTGTTTCGGCTTCACCAATGTTTATTGGTAAATTTGCGGTTCGCTTAACCAAAAACGTACCGTACTGGCTGTGATAAATCGAATAGACTGAATGAAACCCATGCGCTATGTATATAAAAAATCGCAATAAAATACTGATAGGATTCTTGTCGTTTGCCCTGTTGTTTGCCTTGGTTATCAAGCCAACAACATTTGTAAAGGGAGAAACCACACAAGACAATCAGCCTGATCCTTCTGGGAAAACCTTTTTATATCAGCAACTGGGCCTTGAGGCACTGGGTTTATCGCGAGCAGCATTTCAATATGCACTGAATGGGTGGGATAAGCTGATGAAAGAAGGAAAAATTAAAAAAGACAATATCCTTTCTATTCTCGATTTTTCACTTCCTTCTGGTGAAAAAAGGTTGTTTGTGATTGATTTGGAACTGGGAAAATTATTATTCAACACCTATGCTTCTCATGGTAAAAATTCAGGTGCAATAGTTCCCACCCGATTTTCAAATCGCCAAAATTCGAATCAATCGAGCTTAGGCTTTTATATCACCGGTGATGTATATTCCGGAAAACATGGCCCCTCCCTTCGCTTGGAGGGAAAAGAAGATGGAATAAACGATAATGCGTTTAATCGCGGAATTGTTTTACATGGAGCCGATTATGCCGATGAAAACGTTGCACGTAAAAGGGGATATATTGGCAGAAGTTTAGGTTGTCCGGCGGTACCCCCTCGCCTTACAGGTCCCATCATTCAAAAAATTAAAGAAGGCAGTTGCTTATTTATCTATAGTCCGGATCCCAGTTATCTTAGAAAATCAACTATTGCAGCCGCAAATTCATAATCGAATTTCATTTACATAGGCCATTTGTTAAGCGGGTAATAACCTTGTAACTTAGAGGTAAACTTTGTAAAATGTTGTTTCGTTATTTTTTACTCACACTATGTTTCGGAATTTCCATCGCAGGGGTTTCTCAAAAAAGAGATACTAAACTTGAGCAACAGCTGCAAATAATAATAAATGGGTTTCGCGGTGATATAGGGATTTATGTACATAATCTTAACAATAACAAAATAGCATCCATCCATGCTGATACGATTTTTCCAACCGCCAGCATGATTAAGATCCCAATTTTAACGGGCATCATGCGTAAGATAGCAGATGGTTCGCTTACCTATCATCAACCATTAATTTACAAGGACTCTCTTTTGTATGAAGGAGAGGATATTTTGGGGTCTTTTAAAAACAATGAAAAAATTGAACTCAGCAAGGTTATGATGCTGATGTTAACTACCAGCGATAACACAGCAAGCTTATGGTTGCAAACCCTTGCTGGTACCGGATCACGAATCAACGAATTAATGGATAGCTTAGAACTACCCAATACAAAAGTAAACAGCAGAACCCCCGGAAGAACTGAGCAGCGAAATAGCTTTGGTTGGGGACAAACCACTCCCCGGGAGATGGCACAGCTAATGGAGAAAATCATCAACCACCAGGTAATCAGTTATGCTGCAAGTGAAAAAATGTTAAGGCTGATGAGCAGAAACTATTGGGATGAAGAAGCCATTTCCCGCATTCCTGCGGATGTGTTTATTGCGAGCAAAAGTGGTGCGGTAGATGCCAGCAGAAGCGAACTGCTTTTTGTGAATGGAAAAAAATGTAAGTATGTTTTTTGTATTTGTACCAAAAATAATCAAGATCGCTCCTGGGAATCTACAAATGAGGCATGGGAACTAACCAGAAAAATCAGTGAACATTTGTGGAAGTATTTTAATTAAGAAAACAACTGATAAACGATCCAACTCATTCCGTAAGCAAGAACCGTCATGTAGCTTAGCTGGATAACCGGCCATTTCCAGCTTCTGGTTTCTCGTTTTACAATTGCCAGGGTGCTCATACACTGCATAGCCAGCATATAAAAAATCAGGAGAGAGAAAGCTGCCGGCAAAGTATATACCTTAGTCCCATCCGCATGAGTGGCTGCCGCCATTTTTTCCCGTAAAGAACTATCATCTGTTTCCTCAACACTATATAATGTTGCCATAGTACCCACAAATACTTCCCTGGCTGCAAAAGAAGTAATTAAAGCAATTCCAATTTTCCAGTCGTATCCCAAAGGTGCAATCAGGGGTTCGATACTTTTACCCAAATGGCCTGCATAAGAATGTTGCAACTTTTCAGCAGCCCATTGTTTATTCAGTTGTACAAGTTTATCTGGTGAATACTGTATCAATTGTTCATATCGGGTATTCACTTGTTCTATCTCATTTCCGGGGCCGTGGCTTGACAAGAACCAAAGAATTAAGCTGATCATCATTATAATTCTTCCGGCATCGGTAACGAAAATCCGGGCTTTACCAATCATGGTTACCAAAACATTTTTCCACCGGGGGGGTCGGTAAATGGGCAGCTCGAGTATGAAGAAACTTTTTTCTTTAATATTAATAAAGCCCTTGATTATAAAGCTTACAAACAATGCCATGAGTGAGCCCCCTAAATATAAGCCCATCATTACCAGTCCCTGCAAACTAAGGAACCCAAAATAATAGGTATCATCAATAACCAATGATATTAAGATGGTATACACCGGTAATCTTGCACTACAGCTTACAAGTGGCGTAACCAGTATAGTAAGCAGCCGCTCTTTTTTATTTTCAATGGCTCTTGCCGACATGATAGCCGGAACGGCACAGGCAAAACCACTAATCAGCGGCATTACACTTTTCCCATTCAATCCTGCTTTCCGCATCATTTTATCACTTAAAAAACCAATGCGTGCCATATATCCCGAATCTTCCAGCATGGTAATCAATCCAAACAATATCATGATCTGTGGAACAAAAACCAATATGCCACTTAATCCAGCAACAATTCCATTTACTATCAAATCACTCCACCAGGCTATTGGCAAGTGGGCAGTTAACCAGGCAGCTGATTGTTGAAATGCCCATTCAATAAAATCCATGGGATATCTGGCAACCCAGAAAATACTTTGAAACAACAAAAAGAGCACTGACAACAAAATAATATACCCCCAGGTTCTATGCAACAATAGATTATCTAATTTTTCTGTGAATTTTTTCTGATCCATCGGGTTCGGCTCGGTAACATAGGTTTTTAAAACCTGACGGATATGGGTATAACGATTAACAATCTCTTCTGCCTGTGTTTTGGTAGGATTAAAGGCAAAAGTTTTTTCAATAGATTCAATCGCTTGCTGGTCTGAATTGCTGAGCGGAAATGATTGATGATGAATCAGGTAATGTACAGCGGCATAATCGCTGATTGCGGGAAATATATTTTTTACGGCTGATACTGGCTCGCCAACTTCTTTTCCGGCATCATAAAAATGCTGCTCCTTTTTTGAAGCCTCCACACCTTTTAAAGCGGTTTCTAGTAAAACTTTTTTTAGCTCTGTTAGTCCTTTATTTTTTCTGGGATTAACAACAACAATTGGAATTTGCAATTCCTTAGATAATCCGTCAGCATCTACATAAATATCTCGCTTGATGGCCAAGTCGTTCATAGTAAGTGCCATCACTACCGGTATATCCAAATCAATGATCTGAGAGCAAAATAGTAAGTTGCGTTTTAAGTTGCTGGCATCAGCCACCAGTAAAACAATATCAGCTTTTGTTTCAGGATCGGCGCCCATTAGAACCTTATAGGCCACCCATTCGTCTTCTCTTCTCGGATATAAGCTGTATGTTCCTGGCAAATCAATGAGGGCAGCCTTTGTGTTTTTATTCAGCGATAGCTTACCCACTGTTTTATCTACCGTAACACCAGGAAAATTTCCCACTTGCTGATTCAATCCGGTTAACGAGTTGAAAAGCGATGTTTTGCCACTATTGGGGTTGCCTACTAGTGCAATATGAAGGGTAGTGTGAGACAAATGATAAAAGTTATTGCAAAAGTAGCAGCAAATTAGGGCGTTAAGTTACGATATCGGGAACAGAATTTGCAAGGGTATAATTAACAAAGGGAATTGTACTTATGCCCTTGAATATCTTTGCAAATTGTACCTTTGAATCATGAAACATTATCTCTGGTATTTGCTTTTTTTGCCATTACTGGCTCCCGCGCAAAGCAAAAAAAAGAAACTGCAGGCCGAATTGAATGCCCGTAATGAAAGAGTAGGGCAATTAACTTCCCACGTTCAGTATTTGTCTGACGATCGACTTGAAGGAAGAAGAACTGGAACACAGGGGGAAGAAATGGCACTTCAATACATAACTAATCAATATCGTGCTATGGGATTGGCTCCGGCCGGTACGGATGGTTTTGTTCAGGAATTTATCATAAATGAGGGTAAGCAGCCTGATACTTCCACACGATTCCAGGTAGAGTCGACAAAGTTGGTATTAATGAAAGATTTTTTCCCGCTTACTTTCAGCAAGCCGGGTATTGTTAGTGGTTCCCCGGCCATGGCACTACAGGAATCGGGTGAACCCTGGTTTTGGGATTTGAAGGAAATATTGGAAGCTAATAAAACGAACCCCCATTTCAACCTGACGGATGCCATTCGCGAGTATGCGAAGAAAGGGGCATCTAAGGGAGCAACAGCATTATTTATTTATAATAGTTCTTCCATAACCGACAACATACAATATAATAAATTTGATAGTTCTGCTCCTGCCGAATTGCCTCTGGTTTACTTAACAAATTCGGCAATCAGTAAGTACTTTACAGATCCAGCTGCAACTATTTCTATATCCTTACGAATTGAATTTGTGAACCGAATTAGAAAGGGAAAAAATATTGCCGGATTTATTGATAATCAAGCAGCGCATACGGTTATTCTGGGCGCCCACTACGATCACCTGGGATATGGAGAAGATAAAACAGCGCTCGATACAGGTCACGTGATTCATAATGGTGCAGATGACAATGCCAGCGGAACTGCTGCATTAATAGAACTTACCCGAATGCTACTTAAAACGGCTCCGGCAAACAATAATTACTTAATTCTTCATTTTAGTGGCGAAGAATTGGGGTTGTTGGGAAGTAAATATTGGCTAGATCATCCCACTAAAAACATTTCTGCCAACTTTATGATTAATATGGACATGGTGGGACGATATGATACTGCTCGCAAGCTTACGATCGGGGGATATGGAACTTCACCTGTTTGGTCGGAAGTTGTACCTGCAATCAGTGCATCTCTTGTTACACATTACGATAGCACCGGAAGCGGCCCCAGCGACCATGCAAGTTTTTACAGGAAAGATATCCCAGTGTTATTTCTTTTTACCGGAAGTCATCCCGATTATCATAAAGCAACCGATGATTGGGATAAAATCAACTATTCCGGGCAAGAGGAAATTGTAAGATGGGTGTATCGCTTACTGGAAGCTACCAATAGTAAAGGGAAGCTGCCTTTTACCAAAACCCGGGAACCACAAATGGGTCGCAGCAGCGGATTTACTGTTAGTCTGGGTGTTATTCCTGATTATGGCTTTACTGGCACTGGTATGCGAATAGATGGAGTAAGCCCAGGAAAATTAGCAGAAAAATTGGGTTTACAGGCGGGCGATATTCTGCTGCAGTTAGGCTCGTATTCATTTGTCGATGTCTCAGCCTATATGCAGTCGTTGAGTAAATTTAAAAAGGGCGATAAAACCAGCCTTCGCTTTAAACGCGGCAGCGAAGAAAAAGTGGTGGATGTTCAATTTTAAATTGTTCTTATGAAACTTAAGCTGGATACCGAGGGCATGAATGAAGATTTTTTCTTGGGCACGAGGATGCTGGGAATCACTGCTCCTTTGAAAAGCTTTCAGTTTTGTTTATTATTGAATCAACAATTGGGATACCGCTTTCGGCTCAATTCCGACTTAGAAATTCCCTTAAGAAGAAAAGAACGTACGTATTATTTTTCGGTTTACGAATCAAAGGAGCCCAACACTTCTCTTGTGCATTATCTTTATCACAATCATTACGACGGAGAATATTTATTGCCTGAATTCCGTCATATGGATTTTCTTTGGCTAATGAAGGGAGATACGGCTTCTGATGAAGCAGTTAACTGGATTAAACAGGTAGTGAAGTCAATACCTGAAGTTCAGTTGATTATTGAGCTTCCTATTGAGCAGGTGAAGAACAAGGGAAATATGATTTTATAACAATCCGGCTCCTTCATATCAAGCCAAAACCTGAATACATTTTTCGCCTGCGTTTGTTATTTTTCCAATCGGTTCAGCAAAAGCGCCCAGTCCTTCCTTTTGCAGCAATGCCTGCACTTCTGGTAAACTCTCTTCCGAAACGGCCATTAATAAACCGCCATTGGTTTGCGGATCGGGAAGAACAGTAAAAGCTTCCATCACATTCACTCCAGCACCAAAAGCAACTTTTGGCTGATAGGCATTCCAGTTTCGGTAAGTTGCATCGGGAATAACCCTGTTCTTTAAATACTCCTGCAATTCGGGAAGAATGGGAACTTTGCTATAGTGAACAATAGCCCCCAGTCCGCTACCTTCCGACATTTCAATTAAGTGTCCCATCAATCCAAAACCCGTTACATCCGTAAGTGCATGAACACCGTCAATTTTACCCAGCAATGTACCAACCGAATTTAAAGTGGATAGTTGTTGATAGAATCTGGTTCGATGTGCTTCATTTAATAAGCCTCTTTTTTCTGCAGTTGAAAGAATTCCAACACCCAAAGGCTTGGTAAGTAACAACCAGTCGCCCGCTTGTGCGGTATTATTTTTTTTGATTTGGTTCAACTGAACTTTTCCCGAAACGGCTAACCCAAAAACTGGTTCTGGGCTATCAATGCTATGTCCGCCTGCTAGTGGAATATTTGCTTCCTTACAGGTTTCCTTTGCTCCTGCCATCACATCTTTTGCTAAATCGGTACCCAGTTTTTCTAAGGGCCAGGCTAACATTGCCAATGCCAGCAAGGGTTCTCCACCCATGGCATATACATCACTAATTGCATTGGCGGCAGCTATTTTTCCAAACAAAAAGGCATCGTCAACTATAGGTGTAAAAAAATCGGTTGTGCTAATAAGTCCGGTACCATCTCCCCAATCGTAAACAGCCGCATCGTCACTGCTTTCGTTTCCTACTATCAAACTTGATGCAAGTTGGGTAGTTCGGGATTGTTGTAAAATTTTTTCCAATGCTGCCGGTGCCATTTTGCAACCGCAACCAGCCGCAGAAGAGAATTGAGTAAGTCGAATTTTTTCCATTTGAATTTTACTTACAGCCAAATGGCTTGTGATAAAAACTGTTTTTCACCATCTGGTGTTTGAATCATTAACGCTCCTTGTTCGGTAACCCGAATGGGGGTTGCGGATATTTCTTTTCCTTGAACATTCAATCGAACCCATTCGTTTTGTTTATAGAGATGTTCGTTGTAGGTTGCTAAAATTGCAGTCTGTTGATTACTTTCCCATTGCCCATAGCGAAAGGAAAGAAATTGGCAGAGTTCTTTTGCCAATGCAATAGGGTCGTAGGTTTTGCCTGTTATTTGCCGAAGGGAAATAGGATTTCCGGAACCGGAATCGAAAAGCTCTTGATTAATATTAATGCCTATGCCAATAATCGCCCATTGCCAGCTTTCTCCTCTCCAACTATTTTCAATTAAAATACCTCCTGCCTTTCTGTCACGCCAGTAGAGATCATTCGGCCATTTTATTCGGGTTTCCTGACCGGCATATTTTCTGAAAAAATCGAAACAGGCAACAGCAACCCATTGATTTAACTCGGGTAAGGAACCAGTTTTGTGTTGGGAAGTGTTGATTACTATAGAAAGCAGTATGTTTTTCCCGGTTTCACTTATCCATTTTTTGCCTTGTCTGCCCTTTCCTTCCTGTTGATTCAAAGCGAAATAGGCTGCTCCATGTTCAGCCAATTTGGATTGAACCTGATTTTTGGCATACCTATTGGTACTATCTATTTCCGGAAGCACAACAAAAGGGTGTCCGATAGTACTTTTAACGTGGGCAGGTAACAAAGAAGTAGTATTTTTGTAAAGGTAGCTATTGGGTTATTAGTTTTCTGCGTTGATGGCAGAAAATTATCATTCCTGTTATGTAGCAATATTCTTTCATTAAATTGTACAAATTATTGGAAACGCTTTCTGTATTAAACGGCCGGAAGAAAAATACAATTACCCGGTTGAATCGTAATTCAAAAATCATTAAAACGATTATTCGAGCCATTCAAAATAAAAAAGGCCAAAAACTCTTAAGCCTTGATTTGAGAAAGATTCCGGAAGCAGCTGCCGATTTTTTTATTGTATGTGAAGCCTCCAGTACAACCCAGGTGAAGGCAATCAGTGATGAGGTTGAAATGCTGGTGAAAAATGAATGTGCCGAAGTACCTTTTAAGCAGGAAGGTAAACAGGCGCTTCAATGGGTATTGATAGATTATGTGAACGTTGTTGTTCACATCATGCATCCTGAAGCCCGTAAGTTTTATAAACTGGAGGAAATGTGGAGCGATGCAACCGTGTTGGAACACACCGATTAGAGTCGCGACACGAATTTGTTAAATTACTACTAAGTTATTTTATACTATATGCCACAGAATCAAAAATCAACTAATTCAGGTTCTTCCGATAACCCTAAAAAGGGGCCCAGGTTTAATTTATATGTTTTTTACGGCATTGCCTTTATTGCACTGTTAATAGCAAGCTTCGGTAAATTCTCTCCCGACCTAACAGAAATTAGTCAGCAGGAATTTGAAAATAAAATTCTGCTGCAAGGAGATGTTGCCCGATTGGATTTGGTAAAGAATAAAGAGCGCGTGCGTGTTTATATTCAGCCCGATAGCCTAAAAAAAGAATATTACGTTACACGCTTTAAGAAATCTATCACCAATGAAAAAGCCAAAAGTCCGCTTTTTGAATTTAAGGTGCTGGACTGGAAAAGTTTCAGCGAAAGATTAGACACTCTTGTTGCTCAAAAAAATTTAGCTGAGTTTCCAAAACCTGTGGTAGAAGATCAGGACTGGACAGGCCCTTTATTCAATACTATCTTTTCGTTATTGCTCATTGTAGCGGTTTGGGTTTTGATGATGCGCAAAATGGGGGGACAGGGCGGTGCCGGTGGACCTGGAGGAATTTTCAGTATTGGCAAATCAAAAGCTACTTTATTTGATAAGGGGGCTCGCGTAAATATAACTTTTGCCGATGTTGCCGGATTGGATGAGGCAAAAGTGGAAGTAATGGAGATAGTGGATTTTCTAAAGAATCCTAAAAAATATACGTCATTAGGAGGAAAGATTCCCAAGGGAGCCCTGTTGGTTGGCCCACCCGGTACCGGTAAAACTTTATTGGCTAAAGCAATGGCAGGAGAAGCTCAGGTTCCGTTCTTTAGTTTGAGCGGAAGTGATTTTGTGGAAATGTTTGTGGGTGTGGGAGCAAGCAGGGTGCGTGATCTGTTCAAACAGGCACGTGAAAAAGCCCCTTGTATCATTTTTATCGATGAAATTGACGCGATAGGTAGAGCAAGAGGAAGAAATGCCATCATGAGCAATGATGAACGCGAAAATACCCTAAATCAGTTGTTGGTTGAGATGGACGGTTTTGGCGGGGATACAGGCATTATTATTCTGGCCGCTACCAATCGTCCCGACGTGTTGGATTCGGCTTTGTTACGTCCAGGCCGTTTCGATCGTCAGATTTCAATTGATAAACCTGATGTGAAAGGTAGAGAAACTATTTTCAAGGTTCACCTATTACCTATCAAGGTGTCGGAAACACTCGACTTGCATCGGTTGGCAGAATTAACTCCGGGTTTTGCTGGTGCTGATATTGCCAATGTGTGTAATGAAGCCGCGTTGATTGCTGCCAGAAAAGGAAAAAGCTCTGTGGAAATGATCGATTTTCAGGATGCGATTGATCGGGTAATTGGAGGATTGGAGAAGAAAAATAAAATTATCGCTCCTCACGAAAAAGAAATCATTGCTTATCACGAAGCCGGCCACGCAGTATGCGGATGGTTTTTAGAACACGCATATCCTTTGTTAAAAGTTACCATCGTTCCCCGCGGAACTGCCGCCCTTGGGTATGCCCAATACACACCCACTGAGCAGTATTTATATAATACCGATCAGTTGAATGATCAAATTTGTATGACTTTAGGTGGAAGGGCTGCGGAACAAGTATTTTTTGGAAAAATTTCTACCGGAGCAGCAAATGATTTACAGCAAATTACCCGAATTGCATATAGTATGGTAACTGCGTATGGTATGAATAAAAATGTGGGTAATGTAAGTTTCTATGATCCTTCCCAGGAAAACACGTTTACCAAACCTTACAGCGAAGAAACTGGCCGAATGATTGATGAAGAAGTTCGATCTATCATAGATGCAGCATACCAAAGAACCTTACAGTTGTTAGAGGAGAAAAAGCAAGCAGTTGAAATTTTGGCAAAGGAATTGTTAAGTAAAGAAGTATTGCATAAAACGGATGTAGAGCACTTAATTGGAAAAAGACCTTTCGAAGAAAAAAAACCGGTTTCCATAGAACCTGAAACGAATAATGATCAGGTGGTGGGAGAAACAACTATCGGACCCGGAAAGCCCAATGCCGACGAAACAGCAACAATTGTATAAAATATGGCAGGTAACGCCAAAGACACCATATTAAAAAAAATAAAGCAGGCACTGAAACAACCGGTGCCTGTTCCCTTTCCTGCTATTCAGTCGGTAGAATCCTTCTTTCCACTTCAACAAGAGCCTGCTCTTGAGTTTGCCGAGCGATTTACTCAATTGCAAGGAAGATTTTCTTATTGCAGCAGTGAAGCAGAGCTGGTTAGTCAGTTACTTGCCTTAACCACTTCTCGTAAATGGGAAAAATTATATTGTCGTGAAACGGCCATTTGTTCACTACTTGAAAAAAACGGTTGGGATATGAATTATCACCCAACCCTTCCCGATTGCGATGTTGCAATAACCAGTTGTGAGCATCTGGTGGCAAGAACAGGTTCTATCATATTGAGCAGCTCGGGAGAAAGCGGAAGAACGGTTAGCGTTTATGCACCCATTCATATCTGTATTGCCTACTCACATCAATTGGTGAATGACATTGGTGATGGAATCGAACATCTGTTGCTTTCAAGCGAAAATGAATATCCTTCACTAGTTACTTTAGCAACAGGCCCCAGCAGAACAGCCGACATTGAGAAAACGTTAGTTGTTGGAGTGCACGGACCAAAAGAAGTATTTTGTTTTTTAATTGATAGTTAAGAAATTTATGAGCCTGCCCGCCTCAACTTATTTATTTGTTTATGGCTCACTGCGGAGCGGATTCCTTCATCCAGCCTATGCCTATATCAGCAGGTACTTTGTTTTATTGGGTCATGCAACCACCCGAGGAATTTTATACGATTTGGGGGAATATCCCGCTGCTAAACCCACTAATACCGATCAATATATTCAGGGTGAACTCTATGAAATACGAAATTCAGATGAGTGGAACTGGGCAATCGCTCAGTTAGACGATTATGAAGGTGTGCAGGCTGATGAAAATGTACCAGCTTTATATGAGAGAAAATTGGTGGAAGTTAACCTAAATGGAATAACGTATATGGCTTGGATGTATTGGTATAGCGGCGATGTAACGGGCAAGCCCATTGTCGCCAGTGGTGATGTGTTACAGTACCTTCAACAAAAAAATCATTGATTACATGATTCCTGCTCCGGGAAAAAAAATATATTTCATTTCCGATTTTCATCTCGGGGCCCCTGATATGCAACAAAGCCGCTTTAGGGAAGACAAAATAGTGTCTTTTTTACATTCAATCGAAGGGGATGTTGACAGCCTCTTTATTTTAGGCGATATCTTCGATTTCTGGTTCGAATACAAAAAAGTAGTTCCCAAAGGATTTACCAGACTATTAGGAAAATTAGCCGCATTAACTGATAAAGGTATACCGATTCACGTTTTTACCGGCAATCATGATTTATGGATGCGTGGATATTTTGAAGAAGAGTTAGGTGTGAAAGTATATCATCAACCGGCTATTTTTACCTGGAATGAGAAAACGTTTTTTATTGGTCATGGCGACGGGCTTGGACCAGGAGATTTTGGATATAAACGCCTCAAGAAAATTTTTCGCAATCCGGTTTGTCAGTGGTTGTTTGGCCAACTACATCCCGATTGGGGCATTTCATTGGCAAATTATTTTAGTAAAACCAGTCGTGAGGCCACGGGGTCAAGTGATCAACACTTTTTAGGAGCCGATAAAGAATGGTTGATTCAATATTGTTATAGAAAATTAAGTGAACAACGAATAGATTATTTTCTTTTTGGGCATCGCCATTTTCCCATCGATTTTGCATTAACGGAAACGAGCCGCTATATCAATACTGGCGACTGGATTCGCAATTTTTCATATGCAGCATATGATGGAGAGACCTTGCGCCTCATAGTTCCTGAAAAAGAAGTTTAATGTGATTTTATGAATCCTGTGTTACAGCAAACATTTTTGAGTAATACGCTTGCCGACTATCTTAGGGTATTAGGGGTAATTGCAGCTGCACTGTTACTTAGGCGGTTTGTTTCTATGTTACTGGCAAATTGGTTATATCGGCTACTCGCTAAAAAAAATCAACAAATTGCCCGACAATCTTTTTTAAATCTGGTTTTGCAACCACTCGATTTGTTTATTGTTTTGATTGTAACATTTGTAGCGCTTGATAAATTATATTTCCCTAGGTTATTTCAAATAAAAATCTACCATACCACCACTCAACAGATGGCCGAATCTCTTTTCATCGGCATCTTGATTGTTGCGTTTATATGGCTTTGCCGAAGAGGTATCGATTTTATTGCATTGATTTTAGAGGAAAAAGCCAATCAAACTACCGACTTATCCGATAATCAGCTGATAATTTTTTTTAAAGATTTCTTTAAGGTAATGCTGGTATTATTAGGCGTTTTATTGATTCTGCGTTTCTGTTTTAATAAAGAGATAGGTTCATTGTTAACCGGACTAAGCATTGTGGGTGCTGCGATTGCATTGGCCGCAAGAGAGAGTATGGAAAATCTAATCGCCTCCTTTATCATTTTTTTTGACAAGCCCTTTGTTACCGGCGATTGGGTTAAAGTTGCTCAATTTTCCGGAACGATTGAAAAAATTGGTTTACGTAGTACCCGCATTCGTACTCCTGAGAAAACGCTTATTACAGTTCCCAATAAACAGATGGTAGATACCATCATAGACAATATTACACTCCGCACGCAGAGAAAAGTAGAGAGTCAATTGCATATTGACTTGTCTGCTGCAACAAATCATTTACGAGACTTTACTGCTCAATTGCCTCAAAAAATAACAGCTGCCGGCACAGAATCTTGTTCTGTATATTTAGCAGAAACCGGTAAAAATGCACATATTGTTCAAATAGAATATTATACCAATGCGGCAGAGTCTATTTCCGAATTTAATGCAGTAAAAGAAAAAATCAATTGGATTATTTTAGAAGAACTCGGTCAAAATCATCTTGCGCTTGCGGCAGCCAATAATCGGCTTACGGTACAAATGGATAAAGATTAGTTTATTGCAGCACCGATACTATATCTGCCAGCTCACGCTCTACATTTCCGGTTTTACCATATTCAACTACCCTTCCCATCTCTTTTCCATTTTGTAAAATTATAAAAGTAGGCACCATTGTTATATTCCAGGTGGTGTGAAAATTTTTTGGAGCAGTTTTTTGTCTGTCCACCCCCACTACAGTAATCTGATTTTCAGGAAACCCACTTTTATCTACCAAACGGTAAAAAAGAGGAAGGATATTTTGAGTATCATGGCACCAGGTTCCACCGAATATTAACACACTAAACTTATTTTTTTTCTCACTAAACACTTTTACAGCAGTGGCATCAGCTGTTCCATATTTTCTGTTTTCCTTCATCCAGGTAAATGCCGGCTCTTTCTCCAGTAATGCCCGGTTGATTACTCCTTTCATCACTACTGTTTCTGTATCTGACACAATTGAATACTTCGGTTTTTGAGGAATACTACCGGATGAGCAGGAATTGAAAAGAAATGCAATCACTATTGGAATAAGTAATAGCAGGAATCTGAATCTTATTTTCATAGAATCTGAATGAGGAAATTATCTCCTAAAACTATAACTGTTGTTGGATTTCCAACAAAAACCCTTTTAATCGATTCAAAGATTGCACCAGTTGGTATTGTTTATCGATGCTTTTTTTGTTAGCCATCAAATAACTTTTTGCTCCTTCAATTGAAAATTTTCGTTGACGCAGCAAAAAATAAATCAGTTGAAGGTTTTTAATATCTTCTACCCGAAATAGCCTGTCTCCTTTTCTTGTTTTTCTCGGTTGCAGGATATCGAATTCGTTTTCCCAAAAACGTAACAAAGAAGTGTTTACTTTAAACCATCCGGCAACTTCGCTTATGGAGTAATAAAGTTTCTCTTTTAATTTTTCTTCGGAGGGCACCTCAATCAAATCTACTTCCGAATCCATTTCACGAAACGACTTTCTCCCTCTTTTATGACCATTTTCTGATCGGGAAACCCGTGCTTTTTTTATTGTAGCAATGGGCTCTTCAATAACCGGAACAGCAGGCGGCTGGGAGATAGTTAATGATGTTACAGGAATTTCTGCTGGTGCCGGTTGCTTTGCTGGTACAGGTCGGCTTTTTTTGGCTGGCGGTGTTGAGTCTTCAATTGGAAACCCAAATAAATCGAGCTGTTGTGCCTTTTTTTGCATGTTTAAAAATACAACAACTCTATATAAAAATATGAAAAACAGGCATTTGGTGGAAAACAAGTGTTTTTTTGTGGGCAGCTGTGTAACATGATTAAATGCTGCATTTGCCATTGTACTTTTGCAATTATGAAGATTGCTGTTACAGCTATATACTTAAATAGTGGTCCGTTGGAGGGGTATGGCCATTATTCACATGAAATTTTAAGGCAATTAGTAGATATCAATCAGGATCACGAATTTTTATTTTTATACGACCGGCCCCTTCAAAAAGTGCTTATACAGCATCCTCGAGTTTCGCATGAAGTGATAGGGCCGCCAACTCGCCAGCCGCTTGCACTTGCTTTTTGGTATCATATCCGGGCCAGTATTCGTGTGCGTAAATGGGGTGCCGATGTTTGGTTACAGCCTTACGGAATGGCAAGCTTTTACAGCAAAATACCCCAATTGCTGATTGTACACGATTTGGCGGCATTTCATTTTCCGAAAGCGATTCCATGGTACCATCGCTGGCATTATCAATTGTTTACTCTTAAGGCATTACAAAAAGCAAATCTGGTGGCTGCCGTTTCCCGGGCAACCCGAGATGATATACTACTTCAATTTAGCACCCTCACAAAGCAAGAGGTAGTGGTGTTGCCGGGTGCCGCGAGAAAAATATTTCAGCCGGCTGAATGGGAAATGGCAAGGAAGATAAAGGAAAAATATACGGGCGGACAGGAGTATTTTCTGGTTGCCGGAAGCATTCATCCCCGAAAAAATTTGCTCACATTGCTAAAAGCATTTTCACAATTTAAAAAGTGGCAGAAGAGCAATATGAAGCTGGTAATAGCAGGAAGGTGGGCTTGGCAAAACGAAGCAATCACCGCAAAATTATCAACATATAAATATAAAAACGATCTGGTAATTACCGGTTATATCACGGACCAGGAAATGGCAGAAATAATGTCGGGGGCGTATGCGCTGGTATATCCTTCAGTTTGGGAGGGTTTTGGTTTACCAGTTTTGGAAGCTATGCAATGCGGCATACCGGTTTTGGCAAGCGACCAGCCAGCTCTTCGGGAAACGGGCGGAAATGCAGCCTGTTATTTCAATCCACAGGACCCCGATGAACTGGGAGAGCAAATGAAAAAATTGTATAGAAACGAAAATTGGAAACAAGAGCTGGTTCGAGAGGGATTTCAGCAAAATGAAAAATTCAGTTGGCATAAAACTGCCACGTTGCTCGAAACATATCTCCGTTCAATAGCACAATCCAAATCCACCACATAATATGAGAGCGAATCGTAGTAAACAATGTATTTTTGCCTTTAATATTATATATCATGCACCAGTCTAACATTCATATTCAAATTGGCCTCGATGAAAATAAAGTGCCTCAGGAAATTTCCTGGAAGGCATCTGATAGTACAGCTGATATGAACCAGCCTGCTAAATCAGTAATGGTTTCTTTTTGGGATGGAGCTGATAAGTCGGCTCTTCGCATAGATTTATGGACAAAAGAAATGATGGTTGATGAGATGGCAGACTTTTTTTATCAGAATATGATGGGCATGGCAGATACCTACCTGCGGGCTACTCGTCAAGAACAATTGGCAAATGATATGAGGGAGTTTGCTAAAAGTTTTTATAAAAAATTCAGAGAATCACAAATTGCAGAAAACAAATAAAAGAAATCAATATGAGCTTGGAACAACAGGTAATGGAGCAAATGAAAGAGGCAATGAAAAGCAAAAACGAAGCAATGCTTCGTGGATTGCGCGCTATAAAGGCAGAAATTATAAAGGCGAAAACAGAACCGGGTGCCAATGGAGTGCTTACACCGGAAACTGAGTTGAAGATGTTGCAAAAAATGATGAAATCAAGAAAAGATTCTTTACAAATTTATCAAACGCAAAACCGCCCCGATTTGGCGCAAAAGGAAACAGAAGAAATAGAAATCATAGAAAAATTTTTACCTGCTCAACTTTCTGAAGAAGCTTTAAAAGCAGCCTTACTCCAAATCATTACAGAAACAGGGGCATCCGGTATGCAGGATTTAGGAAAAGTGATGGGGATTGCCTCTAAACAATTGTCGGGTAAGGCTGATGGAAAATTGATTGCAGAAAAAGTGAAACAACTGCTAACCAACGTCTAAGATTTATGCTGATAGATGGTCTGCTGGCAGTCGTATTGGTGTGGGCCTTTTTTAAGGGCTACAAAAATGGTTTGATAGTGGGCATTTTCTCTTTTGCCGCACTATTAATTGGTTTGGCAGCTGCAGTAAAACTCTCTGCCTGGGTAGCAAGAGAAGCTGAACATAGAATGCATTGGCATCATTCCTGGTTACCTTTTTTGGCCTTTTTAGCGGTATTGGTTTCCGTAATAATCATGGTAAGAATAACTGCTAAATTGATAGAAACTGCTATGCAAACTTTGCTGGTAGGATGGATAAATACCCTAGGAGGTATTGTGATGTATCTTTTACTCTATGGTACATTATTTAGTGTAGTATTGTTTTATTTCGAAAAGCTGCATCTTATTGGTCCGAATGAGATTTCGGCTTCTAAATCCTATCCGTATATTCATCGAATGGGCCCGGTTGCGATAGATTCCCTGGGAAAACTCATCCCCTTTTTTAAAGGTATGTTTGCCGAATTGTCGGATTATTTCAGTCATTTATCCGTGCCCGTTTAATATACTCGTCATGCCTATTTAGTTCGGGTCTTACTGGAATTCAGGTTAATTAACCAACAACTCTTTAGAATATCATATTTTATTGCAGTAAAAAGCAGTATTTTCGTTACAACTGCATCTCTGAAATAGCATAGAGCGGATGAGTAAAAAACAGATCAGCCAATTATGACATACGAGATTAAAGAAATAAATAAATTCAAATACGTTGAAGAAGGAGAGGGCGAAACATTGATGTTACTTCATGGTCTTTTCGGTGCCCTCAGTAACTTCAGTGATTTGATTGAGCATTTCCGACATCAATATAAAGTGGTTGTACCCCTCTTACCCTTATTTGAATTGGATATTTTTCACACAACCGTGGGGGGACTGGCTAAGCACGTGCATAAATTCATAGAAATTAAGGGATATGAAGGTATTCACCTGTTGGGTAATTCTCTGGGCGGTCATGTTGCATTGGTGCATATTTTGAAGCATCCTGAAAAAATTGCTTCCCTTACCTTAACCGGCAGTAGCGGATTATTCGAAAATGGTATGGGTGATTCTTATCCCAAAAGGGGGGATTATGAGTATATCCGTAAAAAAACCGAGATTACTTTTTATGATCCAGCAATGGCTACCAAAGAGTTAGTAGACGAAGTATTTGAAATTACCAACAACCGGCTGAAAGTGATTAAAATCATTTCCCTGGCTAAAAGTGCCATTAGAAATAACTTAGGAGACGAACTCACACAGATACAGCAGCCAACCTTGCTCATCTGGGGAAACAATGATATAATTACCCCTCCATTTGTGGCTCAGGAATTCAATAAGCTGATTAAAAACAGCGAATTACATTTTATAGATCATTGCGGACACGCCCCTATGATGGAGGTGCCTAAAGAGTTTAATACGATCTTAGAAAAATTTCTACTGAACCTAAAAAATAAATCATCTGTCGGATAACAAAACTATCTTGAAGTTGTAGTATTGAAAATATGATCATAAATCAAATCATGCAGACAGGGTTTCCGGCAGTTTATCTGTCGGATACTGCAGCGACTGTATTGGAATTAATGGAAACGTATGAGGTATCGCATGTTCCTGTATTAGATGCCGATTCACATTATGTAGGATTGGTGAGTAAGTCTGCGCTGGAGGAATTGTCAGAAGATCAAATTCTTTCCCATATTCAATTGTATCTTTCTTCCCTTCAATGTTCCGACCAGGCTTTTCTGTTAGATGCACTTCGTATTCTCTCTGAAAATTCGCTTACCCTGCTTCCTGTTGTGCAATCTGATTCGTTACTTGGCATAGTTACTGCAAAAGAAATGATTCGTACACTGGCAGTATTTTTAGATGTATACGATCGGTTGGGTGTGATAGTGATAGAATCAGATCCGGCTCTTTTTTCACTGGGTGAAGTTAACAGGATACTGGAATCCAATGATCTCAGTTTGCTTCACATGAATTCCCGCCGGGAATCGGGTATGCTGGTGATTACCCTGCAGGTAAGCAAGCAGGAAATCTCCACAGCAGTTGCATCTTTACAGCAAAATGGATATGTCGTAAGATATTATTTCGGCAAATCAGAGGATGATTCAGAGATGCAGGATAACTACCAACACCTCCTTTCTTACCTGAATATGTAACCAGGTATGCAAATTGTGTAATGCTTGTTAAAATCACAGTATTGTTTGCTCAGCATATAATTTTCCAAGGTAAAAAACTACTATTATCAGCTGCTTGCTTATTAGCAGGAATAGGTTTATACGCTCAGGATTTTGGGATGAAAAGTGAAATTACCGGAGGTATTGGAGATAGCACAATACTTTCAACCCCCTTGCAAATTTCAGAGATAATTGTTACAGGAAACGCAAAAACTCGCCCATTCATCATTTTACGAGAACTTCCTTTTAGAAAGGGAGATACGATAGCAGTAAGTAACCTACCCAATCAATTGAAGCTGGCAAAAGAGCAACTGATGAATACAAGCTTATTTGTAGATGTTGAAGTATATGTGAGCACACGTATTCAAACAGCAGAAAAGCAACAGGCTACTATTACCGTTGCTGTAAAAGAAAGATGGTTTTTATTTCCGGTTCCCTACTTCAAATTAATCGACCGCAACTTTAATCAGTGGTGGATAGATCAGCAAAGAAGTTTAGACAGAGTAAATTATGGATTAAAATTTATTCAAAACAATTTTACCGGAAGAAATGATAATCTGGATATCTGGCTGATAACAGGGTATAACAATCAAATTAGTTTTCGCTATCAACTTCCATTTATCAATAAAAAACTTACCAGTGGTTTAAATGTTGGTTTTGCATATGCAACGCAGAAGGAATTAAATTTTATTACGCTTAATAATAAACAACAATTTTTCAGGCAAGATTCAATTGTAAGAGAAACTGTACGCTTCGATGTAACTTATTCTTATCGTCCGGATGTTCGGCAGCGTCATTATTTTCGGTTGACTTATAATAAGGAGCATGTTGCAGATACTATTTTACAGCTTAACCCACAATATTTTCCCATTCAGGGTAGTCGTTTTCGCTGGCTCGACTTCAACTATCAATACAAATATTACAATGTAGACTATATACCCTATCCAACCCGGGGCTGGATGATGGAAGCCAATTTGTATACTCGGCTTTTTCAATCAGAAGCGAATTTGTGGCAGGCATCAGCCAGAGTAGCGTACGTTTTGCCGATTACACCGGATATTCGGTTCCTTCATTTTGAAGGAATCGGTGTAGTGAAGTCTCCCGTAAATCGGGCATTTGTAAATCAACGACTTCTTGGCTATGGATATACGCAAATGCGTGGATTAGAATACAATGTAGTTGATGGTTCTGCGGCCGCTCTACTGAAAACCACTTTTCATCAGCGCTTGATTTCTGTAATCCTGCAAAATCCGGTTCAGAGTAAAAGTCACGACAGAATCCCCTTCCGTGTATTCCTAAAAGCCTTTGCTGATTTTGGGTATAGCTATAATCGATTTGCCAATAATACAAATACACTCAACAATACCATGCTCAGGAGTTGGGGAATAGGGCTGGATATAGTATCTATCTACGACTTTGTATTTAAAATTGAATTCAGCATGAATCAACTGGGCACGGATGGTGTATATTTACATAGCCGAAATGATTTTTAGTAAAATAATTTCCTCAGCTTATCCGTTTCAAAATAGGTTCTTCCTTCAAATAAAACTTCATGAAAGTAGCTATTTATAGCCGTGGATTGGATACCGAACAGGGGGCACATTTGGATATCTTGCTGGAAGCCCTTACCCATTATGATGTTTGTATTCGTATATTTCAGCCCTTGCTAGCGCAATTTCCGCAAGTAACGCAGCGATACCCTTCTCTGATTCCTTTTTTACAATCTTCCGAGCTCCCCGATGCATTAGACTGCCTCATTAGTTTGGGTGGAGACGGAACCCTGCTCGATACTGTAACGCTGGTGAGAAATAAAAAAATTCCTGTATTGGGCGTGAATTTTGGCCGGCTGGGATTTTTGGCAGGTATTAGTCGGGATGAATTGTCTTCTGCAGTAGAAGCGCTTGTAAATCGTACTTTTATCATTGATAAACGAACGCTGATTCATCTTGATTCAAATAAAAATTTATTTGGAGATACTCCATTCGGATTAAATGAGTTTGCCATTCACAAGCGCGACACTTCTCCAATGATAAAAGTGCATGCCTACCTGAATGGTGAATTCCTGAATACTTACTGGGCTGATGGCTTGATTGTTTCAACTGCAACCGGATCTACCGGGTACAATATGAGTTGTAATGGACCAATCCTCTTTCCTGAATCTTCGAGTTTCGTGATTACTCCGGTGGCACCTCATAACCTAAATGTTAGATCCATTATAGTACCGGATACCAATATTATTTCTTTTGAAGTTGAAAGCAGAGCGGATATGTTTATTTGTGCTTTGGATGCCAGGAGGGAAATTGTAGATAAAACGATTCAATTAGCAGTTAAAAAGGAAGAATTTAGCGTAAATCTGTTGCGGTTAAACGAGAATAGCTTTCTTTCGACCCTAAGAACTAAGCTGGCATGGGGTCTTGATAAAAGAAATTAACTTTTATGGTAACGTTTTTTGCATTTTATTTACACTGGATATAATGCCCTTTTCCACTTTATGCGTAATAAATTAATATTATTCATCTTGTTGGCCAGCTTTGGCGTATCTGTGCAAGCACAGGTAATGAATAGTTTTGTGCATCAGGGAGAGATAGGCATTCATGCGGGGGCGAGTCATTATTTTGGAGATTTAAATTCCAATGCCGGCATTAACCGTCCAAAGCTGGCTGCCGGATTTTTCTTTCGCAAACAATTAGGGGGTTATATTTCCCTCCGCTTATCAGGGGAATACCTGCAATTGGGCTATTCGGATACCTATAGCAAAAATCAGGTGCAACAAATCCGAAACCTTAGCTTTAATTCAGATGTGTGGGAAGGGAGTATTTCCGGCGAATTTAACTTCTTTAATTTTCGCCCGGGGATTGAGGGGTACTCTTTCACTCCCTATCTGGGATTGGGAATCGGCGCTTTTTCTTATGACCCTTATGCTTACTTGGCAGGGGAAAAATATTACCTCCGTACTCTGGGAACAGAAGGTCAGGGTAGTACTCTATATCCTGAAAAGCAATTCTACAGTCCAATAGCAATCTGCGTTCCTTTTACTGTTGGAGTAAAATATGCATTCGACCCCCGAATCAATGTATTTGCAGAACTTACTTACCGATTCACCAATACCGATTACTTAGATGATGTAAGCGGCACGTATGCACCTGACGCCTTTCCTGCTTTGCCAGATGGCTCGCCATCCCCTGCTTTTTTGTTGCAGGACAGGAGTTATGAAACCGGGATTACAATTGGCATTAAAGGTCGGCAGCGCGGAAATAGTCTCCAACCGGATTCCTATGCCAGTTTTAAAATTGGAATTGCTTTCAACCTCGAAACCTATCGATGTCCGCCTTCTTCCCGCCTTCGATAGCAGTTTTGTTCCATCATAAGTGAGATTTGAGAAATTAAATCCCTTCAACCACACGATTTTGCTACCTTTGCCCACTTAAACTTGGCGCATATGGATCAGGGGCTGATTGGCCAGATTAATTTGCAAAAGCTGCCAAAACATATTGCCATCATTATGGATGGAAATGGCAGGTGGGCTGAAGAAAGAGGAAAAGACCGGCTCTATGGACATTTTCATGGGGTTGAGAGCGTTCGCAATGTGGTGGAAGGGGCAGCCGAATTAGGCATTCAATATCTAACACTGTATGCATTCAGTACCGAAAATTGGGACAGGCCTGCCAAGGAAGTGCAAGGTCTAATGCAGTTGTTGGTGGAAACCATTCACAAGGAGGTACCCTCACTCAACAAAAACAACATTCGCTTACACGTGATTGGCGATTTAGAATTACTTCCTACTCAGGCAAAACGGGAAATGCAGGAGGCGTTGGATCTTACTTCAGGCAATACCGGACTACAGCTTATTATGGCATTGAGTTACAGCAGTCGCTGGGAAATTGTACAGGCGGTAAAATCTATCGCTGAAGCTGTAAAATCTGGCAAATTAGATTCTACCCAAATCAATCAGGATACTTTTCAGCAACACCTCGCAACCCATTCCTTTCCCGATCCCGAACTGATGATTCGAACCAGTGGGGAGCACCGTATTAGCAATTTCCTTTTATATCAACTGGCCTATGCCGAACTCTATTTTACCCCTACCCGTTGGCCCGATTTTCGGAAAAATAACCTGTATGAGGCCATAATTGATTATCAGCAGCGGGAGCGGAGATTTGGTAAAACCGGACAACAAATTCAACGGGAGGCGCCTATTGTTTAATATTTCTATGAATAATCGCCCCGATAAGGGGGGTTTTAACAAACACTTTTCATTATTCCCGTTAATTTGCCCCGCCGTATCATCTAAACTTACTGAAGCTATGTACTCCGGAGAACCGTCTGGGTACATGAAAAAAATAAAATGGATGCCCAACCTGTATAAATTCTTATTATCAGCGCTCATTTTTACGCTGGGCAGCCTATCGGTAGTTGGTCAGGAGACAGAAAAGGATACTTCTATCACCAATATTAATGCCGATCTGCTAAACATATTTAATCAAAAAACCCCCAAGCGATATAAAATAACCAATGTTCGGGTTACCGGGAATCGGTTTTTTGATGAAAACCTGCTGATATCTATTGCAAACATCAATCCCGGTGATGAAGTTACGATTCCTGGGGGGGATAACTTTTCTAAAGCCATCAATAAACTTTGGGCTCAAAAATATTTCAGCAACGTTGAGATTTATATCACAAAGCTGGAAGGAAAAAATATTGAAATCGAAATTGCAGTAACCGAAAGGGCTCGGCTATCTAGATTTAATTTCAAAGGTGTTAGAAAAGGGGAGACAGACGATTTATCCGGAAAAACAGGATTAGTGCCTAATCGGGTTGTAACCGAAGACATGAAGATTTCTGCCGTGGAAGCCATCCGAAAGTATTACGCAGAAAAGGGTTTCCGTGACTCGCGAGTAAAAATTGTTGAGAAAAAAGATTCTGCCATGGATAATAACCTGGCATTGGAATTTTTAATCGATAAAGGGCCTAAAGTAAAAATTAATAATATCAATTTCGGCGGAAATACGATAGAAGATGCAAAACTTAAAAAGCAGCTAAAAGATACTAAAGAAAAATCCCGCCTTACTTTATTTCCGGTTCAGGATAAAGGACAGATGGTTATTCCCAAAAATTATACGTTCGAACAATACCTCAAAGAAAAAGGATTTCTTACTTTCTCAAAAACAAAAAAAGTGCTCGATCCCTATGTTCGAATCAAGCTGAACTCAGCAAAGTTCGATCAGAATAAATTTATCGATGATAAAGACAAAATTCTTGATTACTATAATACATTAGGTTATCGCGACGCTATGATTGAAAAGGATACGGTATATTCAACTAGTCGTGGCAACATCAATATCGACATTAAAGTAATTGAAGGAAGAAAATATTATTTTGGAAATATTACCTGGCGAGGAAATACAAAATATTCCGACTCTGTTCTTACTTCCATTTTGGGTATCCGCAAGGGGGATATTTACAATATGGAAATCCTCAATAAAAAACTTGGAAAGGGGGGTGGTCCTGAAGCTGGTGATGTGAGCGGACTCTATCAGGATGATGGATATCTGTTTTTCCGAACAGAGCCAATTGAAACGGCTGTATATAACGACACCATTGATTTCGAGTTGCGGATTGTGGAAGGACCTCAGGCTACTATAAAGAATGTGCGCATAACCGGAAACGATCGTACCAAGGAATATGTTATACGCAGGGAGTTGCGAACCATACCTGGCGAAAAATTCCGTCGTACCGATCTGGTTCGTTCCCAGCGTGAAATTGCTCAGTTGAATTATTTTGATCAGGAAAAAATTAAAATTGAGCCTGTTCCTAACCCGGATGATGGAACCGTAGATATCAATTATGGAGTTGTAGAAAAATCAAGCGACCAGTTAGAGTTAAGTGCGGGTTGGGGAGGTTATATTGGATTAACCGGAACGCTGGGAGTCTCATTCAATAACTTCTCTTTGAAGAATGTTTGGAAAAAAACTGCCTGGGATCCCTTGCCAATGGGAGACGGGCAAAAACTCAGTTTACGGTTACAAAGTAATGGTAAGGCATTCCGTAGCTACAATTTTTCTTTTACCGAACCTTGGTTGGGGGGAAAGAAAAGAAATGCTCTTACATTTAGCATTTATAATACCAAATTCGGCCAAACCTTTGATCCCTATACGGGCCAGTACAATCAAAACATTGCTGATCAGCGATATATTTCTACCACTGGAGCCACCATTAGTATTGCCCGTCAGCTTAAATGGCCAGATGACTACTTCTCTCTTACAACCGGTATAAACTATACCCGGTATAAGTTGAGCAATTACGCTATTGACCCCACAAACCTGCCGGGATTTGATAATGGGTATGTAAATAACCTCAACTTGCGGGTCGCTTTACAGCGTTCCTCTGTCGACTTCCCTATGTTCCCTCGTTCAGGTTCTACGTTTTTGCTGAGTTTACAAATTACTCCACCCTATTCGCTTATTAATAATAACCTGAATAGCGACCAACCCTATCAATGGCTGGAATACCAGAAATGGCGCTTCAATGGAGAATGGTATATTCCATTTGGACGACCTAGGGGAGAAGATCGAAATAAACAATTGGTGATGAAATTGGCAGCAAAATTTGGGTATGTAGGAAGATTTAATCTGAATGCTAAAATCTCACCGTTCGAACGCTTCCAGGTTGGGGATGCCGGATTGAGTAACCAGTTTGCTTTGTTGGGTTATGATATCATTGCACACAGAGGATATCCGGTTTATGATAACTCAAATCCATCCATCAACCCCGACCGACAATACGCTACACAGTATTTTACTATATTCAATAAATACTCTATGGAGCTGAGGTATCCGCTGAGCTTAAACCCCAGCAGTACCATATATGCCCTTGGATTTTTCGAGGCAGCAAACGGATGGTATTCTATGCAAGAATACAATCCTTTCCGTCTGAGAAGGTCGGTTGGACTGGGAATGCGCTTCTTTTTACCCATGTTTGGTTTGCTTGGATTCGATTATGGCATAGGATTGGATAGGATTACTACAGGCGGTGCTTTAAAAGATGCAGCACGGTTCACCTTCATGCTTGGATTTGAACCGGAATAATGCAAAGAATAGAGCATAAATGCCTGATTTCCAAAACCTAAAACATTTTTATGAAAAAAATTATCCTCTTTTTTTTGCTGATTTGTCTTACAGGTATTCAAACCCAAGCTCAGCGTTACGCGGTTATCGACACCAAGTATATCCTGAATAAAATTCCCGAATACAAGGAAGCAGATAAAAAATTACAATTAATTGGTGAACAGTGGCAAAAAGAGATTGATGATAAGCAGGGAATTCTCGATAAAATGTACAAAAACTTCGAGGCAGAGCAGTTTATGTTAACCGACGAGTTGAAAAAGAAGCGGGAAGATGAACTATTTGTTAGAGAAAAGGAGTTGAGAGAACTGCAAAAAAAGCGTTTTGGATACGAAGGAGACTTATTTAAAGAGCGGCAACGATTAGTAAAACCCATTCAGGATAAGCTATACAACGTGATTCAAAAATTGGCAGTAGCGAAATCTTATGATTTTGTACTGGATAAAAGTGAAGGAATAACCATTATATTTGCCGACCCAAAGCTTGATAAAAGCGATGAGGTATTAAAGGAAATGGGCATAAAATAAATCCGTTTTCAAACGTTCAACTATAACCAAACTGCAATGAAGAAGTTATTTTTTATTATGTTGGCAGTCACTGCCACTGTATTTTCTGCCGAAAATGTATCGGCGCAACAGCCTGTAAAAATCGGATATTTCGATGAACAGCTGGTATTGGGTCTCATGCCGGGTATTGACAAAGTTTCTCAGCAAATTGAATCCTTTCAACAGGATTCTTTGAAAGAAGAATACGACTTTACCTATAAAACCTTTATGCGCCAGGACAGCATCTTTAAAAAAGATTCAGCCACATCGTCTGCAAAAGCCAGGGAAATGATGTTAAACGATTTAAACAAGAATCGTCAGAAACTGGTTTACTGGCAACAATATTCTCAGGAGGCAGTAAGTCAAAAGCAAGAGCAATTATTACAGCCTTTTCGCATAAAGATTCTCACAGCCTTAAATGAGGTAATTGCCGAACAGAAGTACACGCTGGTATTAAAGAACGATGCCTTATCACCTTATGTGAATCCTCCATTATTGGATAATCTGGCTATTCGTGTGGCAATCAAGTTAAAATTACAATTGCCTAAAGAAGCAGAAGACGCATGGAGAGCAGCCGGTGGAACCGGATTAGCTGCCCCCACTGCACCTGCACCAGCAAAACCTGCAACTCCTGCTCCCAAGCCGAAAGCATAAACCTTGAAAAACTAAATTTCAATACAAGAGCCCCTTCCTTTCGAAGGGGTTCTTATTTTTAGGTATGAATAAGCTAAAACCCATTGGTGTATTTGATAGCGGATATGGCGGACTCACCATATTGAAAGAACTGGTGAAAGTATTACCAGAACACGATTTCCTGTATTTGGGAGATAATGCCCGCGCACCATATGGAACCCGCTCTTTTGAAACAGTTTATCAATATACCCTGGAAGCTGTTCGCTGGTTTTTTTATCAGGGTTGCGAATTGGTAGTATTGGCCTGCAATACAGCATCAGCCAAAGCCCTACGCACAATTCAGCAAAAAGACCTTCCCCAAATGGATCCCCAAAAAAGGGTATTGGGCGTAATTCGACCAACAGCAGAAGTAATTGGCAATTATTCCAATACAGGCTCGGTGGGTATTGTAGGAACGCTCGGAACAGTGAGCAGTAATAGTTACCCAATAGAAATTCATCATTTCTTTCCGCAATGTTCAGTTTATCAGGAGGCTTGCCCTATGTGGGTTCCCCTAATTGAAAATGGAGAAGCGGAACTTCCGGGGGCAGACTATTTTGTGCAAAAACATCTGCAACACCTATTTGCACAATCCGATCAAATAGATACACTTTTACTGGCTTGTACCCATTATCCATTATTACTTAATAAAATTGTTCAATTTCTGCCCGGGCATATTCGGGTGGTAGCGCAAGGAGAAATTGTTGCCAACAGCTTGTCCAATTATCTGGAGCGTCATCCCGAAATCAATCATCAGTGTAGTAAGGAAGCCAGTCTGCAGTTTTATACAACCGATTCTACCGTAGAGTTTGAGCGACAAGCCTCCCTGTTTTTTGGAAAATCCCTCACGGCTCATCATACCGATTTAGCGGTGAAATTGCCCTCAAGGGGGCTATAACAGGGCTTTTTTGGCTAAATAAGCGATTTTCTCTTGTGAAAAAACAATTATTCCCCTACCTTTGCCGTCCTTTCACAAGCGGCAGTATGGTGACTGCGGCGATGAAATGAAACTAATTTTGGGTCTGTAAAAACAAACCAATGAAAAGAACTTTCCAACCTCATAAACGTCGTCGCAAATCTGTTCATGGCTTTCGCCAGCGTATGGCTACTGCCAACGGAAGAAAGGTGCTTGCCAGTCGCAGAAAAAAAGGACGTAAAAAACTTACGGTTTCGAGTGAAAAAGGGTTAAAATAATCCTCCCAACGGAATCAATTATAAAAATTTGCGAGAAAGCCTCATCTTTATGGTGAGGCTTTTTTTATAAAAAATGACGGAGCAAAATCGAACATATCCCCGCAGCGAAAAATTGAAAAGCCGCAAGCTGATACAGGAACTGTTTGCCAAAGGTAAATCGGTATCGGTTGCACCTGTAAAGTGTTTGTTCCTGTTGAAGCCAGAGGGCATGAATGAATTGATACAAACCGGCGTTGGGGTTAGTGCGCGCAACTTTAGAAAATCGGTGCAGAGAAACCGAATCAAAAGAATGATGCGGGAGGCGTATCGTAATAATAACCATTCACTGCACCAGGCGCTTAGTCAACAACAAACTTCTTTGGCTTTATTTATGCTGTATCTGGGCAAGGATATGCCACAATGGGATGAATTGCAAACAGCTGTGAAGTTGGCTCTTAACAAATTGGAAAAACTGCTTTAATTTTTTGCATCTCTTCCATATCAAATTATAGCAACAAATTGCAATAGTTCATGGTTCTCCTATCTTTTTAAGCGGTTTGTCTTACATTTATTTAGATTCTAACTGAAACTAATAAATGCCAAATAATGTGTAAGCCAGTTTTCAGGATTCTTTTTTTATTGTTTTTTATTCATTCGGGAAATGCCCAATGGTTACCCAAACGTGATTGGCTCATAGAACCGATAACAGATAAAGTTACGGTTGACTCTTCAACAGGGCAATTGGTTTTCTCGAATGGTTTAGTTCGTCGAAGTTTTTTATTGCAACCTAATTTTTCTTGTTTTGATTTTTTGAATTTGTCAACCGGTCAACAATTATTACGCAGCATAGAGCCGGAAGCAAAATTGACTTTGAATGGTATTATTTATCGAGTGGGCGGTGCCGCAGGTCAAAAAGAAAAAGCATATTGGCAGCCATCTTTTTCAAAACAACTTGCTACTTCAGACAGCGACTTTCAGTATAAGCGCCTGTTTACAAAAGCTATCGAAAGCCGAATGAAAGGGGTTAATAATTATCCCTCCCCCAAGGGTTTGGAATTGGTATGTGTGTATACCGCTAAGTTAGCGGCATTACAAGGAATAGAAGTGCAAGTGCATTATGCACTCTATCAGGGATTACCATTGATAGAAAAATGGGTAACACTGAAAAATAATGGGAACAGCCTTATTCACGTAAATCGGGTAGTGCATGAGGTGCTGGGTTTAGTTGAAGAGGAGAGTGCAGTTGTAGGAAAGCCCACAGAGATGAAAAAACAACATGGCATTTATGTTGAAACCAATTATGCCTTCAATAATGCTATGCGATATGATATCAGCGATCAAACAACCCACTGGAAAACGGATGACCGCTATACGTCTCAGGTAAATTATAATTATGAAACACCCTGCTTGCTGGAAATCTATCCTGAAAATGCACCTGGTATCGACATAGAAAGTGGGGCTTCTTTTGAATCGGTGCATAGTTGGGAGTTGTTGATGGATAGTTACGATAGACAAAGGCGCGGATTAATGATTCGCAAAATGTATCGAACCATTGCACCCTGGATTACCCGCAATCCTATTTTCATGCATCTCGTAAGTAAATCAGATGATGAAGTAATCAATGCTATCGATCAATGTGAGGCAACAGGATATGAAGCGGTTATTCTAAGCTTTGGCAGTCATTTACAAATGGAAGACACTACTATAAATAATTTACAGCGTTGGAAAAAACTGGCAGATTATGCTCATGCACATGGAATTTTATTGGGAGGCTATTCCCTTTTTAGTAGTCGCCGCATTAGTGATGAAGATGATGTGATTGATAGTAAAACCGGGAAACCGGGCGGTGCATTCTTTGGAAATGCTCCCTGCTTTGGTAGTAAATGGGGACTTACCTATCGGGATAAGATTAAAATATTTTTTACGCAAACCGGTTTTGATATTTGGGAAAATGATGGTCCTTACCCCGGAGATCGTTGTGCATCCGTTCATCATCCCGGACATAAAAATCTGGATGATTCACAATGGAAGCAAATGCAGATTCAGAAAGAGTTGTATCGTTGGTTGAATGAGCGGGGAGTGTATATAAATGCGCCTGATTGGTATTTTTTGGATGGTACAAATAAAATTGCGATTGGTTATCGGGAGGTAAATTTTTCTTTATCAAGAGAGCAGCAAATAATATTAAACAGACAAAATATTCATGATGGAACTATAGAAAAAACACCTTCCATGGGCTGGGGGTTTGTTCCATTAACAAAATATCAGGGTGGCGGATCGGAAGCTGTACTTGAGCCATTGAAAGATCACTTGAATGAGTATCGGCAGTTAATGATGCAATATTATGGTGCCGGAGTGCAGGCATGTTATCGTGGGCCGCGTTTGTATGATGCAGATACTACCAAACAAATGGTAAAAGAAACAATTAGCTGGTATAAGAAATATCGTAAAATTCTAAATGCAGATATGATTCAACTTCGGAGAGCGGATGGTCGTGACTGGGACGGTTGGATGCATGTGGATCCTACACTGCCACAAAAGGGCTTGATGATGTTATTTAATCCTACCTCGGCACCAATTACCCGAACCATAATTTTGCCGTTATATTATACAGGCAAAAAGGAAGCCGTTAGTATTAAAAATCCTATGGGCGTTGTTACTCGATATGCTGTTTCAAGAGACTATACAATTCCTTTTACTTTTACTCTGCCTGCGAATGGGTATGGCTGGTATCTGATTGAGTAGCCTATTACTCCTGGTGGTCGAAAAAATTAATAATGTATGACCAACTTCATTTTATTTTAGCGAGCACATACAACATCGGGCTTCTTTTGGGTATCTAATACAAAAGCATATATTTTTTAATAAAAATTTTATAATTTGTATGGTCTTATTTTATCAAGTTTGGATATTCTTAGCTGTTAATAATGAAAAAATGTAGTTTTAAGTACTACAAAGTAATTTAATATATCAGGGTAGTTGAAACTTTGAAGAATGAAATGGAAATGGGTATTAATGGTTGTAGGTATTATGGCAGCCCTCCCCTCCTATGCTCAAAAAAATGCTGCTTCTTCTCCGGTCTCTTCTTGTGGAACAGATGTTTGGTATGAAAAGGCTAGAAAGGATGCTGTTTTTTTGAAAAATGAAAATCAGCTGAATGAACTTATACGGAATAAAATTTTGCATGGATCAGGCGTACAGCGTTTGGGTATTAAAGTGAAAGGAACTAGTTCCGTGTTTCCCACAATTTATCAAGTTCCTGTAGTTTTTCATCTTCTCAGCGAAAATCCGGATGCAATTACGGATGCAATGGTACAGTCGGCATTGGATGAACTAAATGATGCCTTTGCACATCGGGGAATTTATTCAGCAGATTCAATGGGAGTTAATACAGACATACAGTTTTGTTTGGCAAAAATTGCTCCGGATGGGGGAAATACCACCGGCATTAATCGAATCAAAACCTATTTTGAGGAAATGGATATGGACCTGGAGACGGATAGATTGTCAGAGTTATCGGATTGGGATCATCCCAACTATATAAATATTTGGGTAGTAGGAAAAATAAGAGCAGAAAATGCTGCCACTTATTTCGAATGCGGGAAGTGGAATCGCATTGGGGTAGGGGGATTTGCTTCTCCGGGTTTTGGATTGGTAGTTGCAGGAATGACCGGTCCGTTACTTGCTCACGAAATGGGACATTACCTAACACTCTACCATACATTTCAGGGACAGAACTGTTTAAATAATGATTGTACCAAAGATGGTGACATGGTTTGCGATACACCACCCGACAGAAGTATTAACTCGTCGCCCTGCAATAGTCCTGAAAATTCTTGTACAACAGATACTATATCCGGATTAACAAAAGATATGCCGGATAATATTTCCAACTTTATGGATTATGGTAGTCCGTGCCCTTCTATGTTTACTTATGGACAAGCACAGCGGATGCGGACTTTTTTAGAAGTGTATAATGGAGGCAGTTTATTAAAATCTACCAAATGTAATCCACCATGTGCCGGTGCGCAGCAGGCGGAGTTTGAGTATAATGCCAATCCTTATCCGAAAATCGGTAATCTGGTAAGCTTCAATAATCTTACAACCGGGAATGATCCTTTTGAGTGGTTAATAAATGGCAAGTTAGTTGGAACCACCAAAGATTTAACTTATACTTTTCCAACAGCAGGAATATATGAACTTACCTTACGGGCATATAATCCGGTTAAGACTTGTTATACTTCCTTCATTAGAAAAGTGAATGTGAATTGCGGAGTTGAAGCAAGATTTTCACCCGATAAAAGAAAAATAACACATTCTGGCGCCATCTATTCTGAGCCAGTAACGTTTAACAATTTTTCTTATGGTGGTAAATCTTTTCAGTGGTACGTAACAGATAGCACGGGTAATAATTTCAAGCCAGTATCTACCAGTAAAGATTGGGTATATTCTTTTCCTAATCCGGGAGTTTACCGCATTAAGTTGTTAGCGGAAGAAGGAGCCTGTAAAGATGAGTCTCCCATATACACAATGAATGTATTCGATGCCCGAATGGATGCGGGATTATATATTTATTCGGTAAACTGTTATAAAAATGACAGCATCCGGGTTGTATTCGTTATTTACAATAATGGTTATGATACTATTCCGGCCGGTTCACCCATTCGTTTTTATGATAAGATTCCCGGACAACCCGGGGGTAATCGTTTATTATCAGATTTTCTATTGCCTACTGATATCTTTGGTAAATGCGCAAGTGTATTTACGCATTATGTAAAAGTAAGTAGGAATAAGCAAGATACACTTATGGCTATTTTTGACGAAGCCAATATTTATAATGAATTAGATGAATTGAATAATTTTTCATTTCGCACTTTATTCCAGCCTAAATTAACCATTACCCCTAAAGACACAATCGTAAACGTAAATACCAGTTTACCTGTATTGGTTCGAAATCAATCAACCGATCCTTCAAAAAATGTTTTTTGGTCACCGGCTTCACAGGTTAATTGCATCAGTTGTTTGAATCCAATAGTTTCTGTTAATGACACCATGCGTTTAGGGGTAACCATTCAATCCATATACGGTTGTGTAGATACTATTTCGGCTTATATCAAAGTTTTTCCCATTGACCTAGAATTGCAAAAGATGACAGCTAATTGTTACTCGTCAGATTCAATGATTATTTCAGCCAATATTAATTTGCTAAAGGGATATAGCTCTTTGAAGTTTCCGGTACAAATACAATACTATAATAATGATACCACTGGTAATTTTGGAAAGCTGCTTGGAAAAGGCTCGATTCCTGTTTCAACAAATTTTATTAATGGGACTTCTACAGTTCAGCATATTATTCCTCAAACGAAAACAGGCAAGGTTTACGGATATTTAAATGTTCCTCAAACACTATATGAACCAAATGTGAGCAACAATGCTCAGGTAGTATCCTTTACTCCTTTCGCAATTAATTTAGCATCTAATCAGATAAATTTATTGCGGAATGAAAAAATACAGCTTTTTGTTATAAATGAAGGAGATAAATATAAGTCTATTAAATGGATTCCGTCTGCCGGCTTGTCTTGTGATACTTGTTGGAATCCGTTTTTAAATTCTGTAACAAATCGAAATTTTACTATTACCGGTATCAATCAGTATTATTGTTCTGATACGGCAACGATGTCAGTACTTGTTTATTATCAATCACATCTGGCTCTTCCCAATACTTTTTCCCCTAATGGAGATGGGTTGAACGACATATTTTATGTAATATCCGGAGAAAAAGTTGCAAGGGTAAATCAGTTTCAGATATTCAGTCGATGGGGTGAAAAAGTTTTTGAGATCAGTAATGTAATGCCTAACGATTATTCGGGAGGATGGAATGGTATGTATAAAGGAAAACCTGCTCCTGCGGGAACCTACGTTTATGTATTGGTATTAGGTTTAACTGATGGAACAACCGAAACCTATCGGGGAAATATAACTTTAATGCGATGAGAAAGCATGTTAACACATGTATCATGATATGCCTTGCTTTACAAAGTAAGTTGTATGCTCAGGATCCTCATTTTTCTCAATTCTTTGCTTCACCGCTCAGTTTGAATCCGGCAAATACCGGATACTTTAGTGGCGACATTCGCGTTGCTGCTAACAGCAGAAATCAGTGGCCGTCGTTTAATAATGCATATGCTACCTTTACTTTCTCGGTAGATGGACCTATCATGCAAAAACGAATACCAACCCGAGACAGATTGAGTTTAGGTGTTTTGGGATTAAGCGATCAGTCGGGAGGAGGAATATTGAAAGAAAATTATCTTGCGGTTTCAATGGCATATAAAAAAGGATTGGATTATAATGGAGATGTTGCCCTCACTGCAGGATTTCAAATGACTTACGGAAATTTTGCTTTTAACAGGTCTGGATCAACCCTAGAAGATCAATTAGATGTTGGCGGCTTTGTGTTGCCCACAAATGATATTGTAACAATGGGAACCGAGAACAGAAAACTAACAGATCTGCAGGCTGGTATTATGTATACAGGTTTATTTTCAAATGATATTTATGTGTACGCTGGGGCATCTGTGTATCATTTGATGGAACCTTTGGTAGGTTTTGGCAATAACAGCTATCCTCTAAACAGGAGATATAATTTACATGGAGGTGGGTATTTACCATTGGGAGCAAACACTACATTTCATTTAAGTACACAATATCAGCAGCAATATGCGTATAAAGAGTGGTTGTATGGAGGCGCGCTTAGTTATTACATTGCTTCCGGAGATGATAATTATGAAGTGTATTCCGGATTTTGGATAAGAAATGGAGATGCGTATATTCCCTATATAGGCTTGGAATGGAATAACTGGCGTGCTGGATTTACTTACGATATTGCTTATGGAAATAATAAAATTAACTCACCATATAGTCGGTCTGCGGAATTCTCGCTTATTTATCAATACCGAAAATCTTCCGGTAAAAAAGGGATTCGTTGTCCTGTTTTTTAAGGCCACTTTTGAAAATAGATAGCAAAGCACTATTTTTATTTTCCAACACAGATATCATGCGATTTATATTTATTTATTTGATAGCAGGAACTTTATTATTCGCCTGTAATACAGGAAATCCCAAAAATTCTAACCAAAATAATGCAAGCGCAGACTTTAATAACAGGAGCGGATGTTTCCTGCACGCTTTGAATAATGACAGTACTTTTTTACAAATAAGTTTGCAAAACGGGAAAGCTTCCGGAAAGTTCTACTGGCTGCCCGATCAAAAAGATCGTGCCTATGGAGTATTAGAAGGCACCTATTCGGGAGATACGATTCGTGCAAATTATCATTATATGATTGAAGGATTTGTTCAGGATGAAGAAAAGGTTTTCGTATGGGAAAGAGACAGTATCAGTGTTTTATATGGGCCTTTAGTGGTATCCGGTACAAAAATTACTTTACAAAAAGATAAACCACTGCAGGTTGCCATGCGAATGGGAAAAGCAGATTGTGCTACTTTTCAAATTCCAGCCGTTACTTTTAAATAATTTAATCAGAATCACACCATCAGTTTTTCGTAAAGTTGCTAACAACATATTCGATTTCTTCATCGGCTATTTGCTCACTAAAATCGTAATATACAGATTCGGGGAAACCGTAAAATCCATTGAACTGAACTTTTCTTTGATACGGCTTCTTTGTATCGCTTTCCCTAATAAAAGAAAATAATTCTGGAAGTGTTGGGAGTTTCCCTGTTATGGCGGGCTGATAGGGAGACCCGTTTACACTTACAATTGTATCAGCTACCACTTTTATAACGTGAGGCCCAACTACAGAAACCGGACAGAAACAATTTACACGAAGGGTGTAGGTATATTGATGAATCGCTGCCTTTTTCCATTGTAATTCATGTGAAGTTACCTCATCAGTATTTGCCGGTTTATTACAGCAAGCAAATGCCAAAAGGCAAACAGGCATAAAAAAGTGAATGATTCGCATCGGGAAATATTTTTTAATCGATTTCATATTCCAGCTTCATTGTAATCGTAGCTGTTTTTTTCTTTGAACTTGTATTGAATGAACCTCCCCAGGAAAAATCTTCATTTGAGTTTTGAGCAACGATTTGAAAAATTCCCTGACTCGCGCTTTTCAGTGATCCCACCTTCCCTCCCGCATTTGCAGCGATTTGTTGAGCACGGGTGGCGGCATCTTTAGTGGCTTCTGCAATCATTTCAATTTTCAATTGCCCCAGTTGTGTATAGTAATACTCAGGTTTTTCTGAATAAAACTCAACTCCGGAGTTGATTAGTTCACTTACCTGACGAGAAATATTTTCAATTTTATCAACGTCTTTCGACTCAATCTGAACCGTTTGCTTTAAGCTGTACCCTTCAAATACTGATTTTATTTTTTTGCCATTCCCATCATACACTTCATCAAAAACCTTATTGATTTCTACCGCAGAGAATATAATATTTTCATCGCGGAGCCCTTTCGATAATAGGTATTTCTGAATGCTTTCCCGGTCTTTATCTAAACTGGCATATGCCAGCTTCAGGCTCATATTTTTTTGGGTAAACGAACCACTCCACACAATTAAGTCGGCTACAAAATCTTTTTTGCCTAGACCGGTAACACTGATACTTTTCGATGCTTTATTTCTGTTGATAAATGTTTTTGAAAAAAGTAAAGCGGTTATTAAAATGGCAACCGAAATAATAATGGCATTACCAAAGGGTTTCATATATGGAGTTTGGTATAAAATTAGATAAGTGATGAAGCTATTCAACATATTCCATATTGTGTAAATAGCTTTAACATTTTTTTACCCATGTTTGATTTTTGAATTGATTTTTTGGCAAAACGCAACCTGTATTGAATTTACTATCTTTAGTAAGTAAATTTTCATGTTATGTTACGGAGTATAATTGTTGTTATAGGTCTGGGCATCACCTTTTGGTCTGTTGCACAAAATAATACTACCCTTATTACCGATGTGCGCATAATTGATGGAACGGGAATTCCGGCATATTCGGGTTCGGTTCGCATTCAGGGAACCCGAATTGTTGCGGTTGGCAACTTACAACCACTGTCCGGTGAAACCATCGTTCGGGGAGAGAATCAATTTCTTTGTCCGGGATTTATTGATGCTCATAGCCATCATTTTTCATCATTAAAAGAATTTCCCGGCGCAGCCGCAACCAATAATCAGGGAATTACTACCATCGTGATTGGGCAGGATGGCAGTAGCTACCCTATAGACACATTGCGAAATTGGATGAGCAGGAATAAAGTTGCAGTAAATGTTGCTAGTTATACCGGACATACTTCGCTTCGTGAGCAGGTAATGGGTGAAACCCAATTATTGCGTTCGGCAACCCCGAAAGAAATATCGGCAATGCAGCATATATTATACGAAGAAATGCGAAAGGGTTCACTGGGGCTCTCAACTGGTTTGGAATATGAGCCGGCTTTCTTTTCTTCAAAAGAGGAGGTATTTTTACTGGCATCCACTGCGGCTGCCATGCAGGGAAGATATATCAGCCATATCAGAAGCGAAGATGTAACATTATCCGATGCCCTGAATGAGATTATAGAAATTGGCCAAAAAACAGGAATGCCCGTTCAGATTTCACACATTAAAATTGCGCAGCGCTCTCAATGGAATACGTCGGCAGCTATTTTACAACAATTGCAGCAGGCGCGGCAGGAGGGGGTTCAAATTACAGCTGATATTTATCCGTATACATTCTGGAATTCAACATTGAAAGTTTTGTTTCCTTCCCGCAATTACACCAGTTTAGCAGATGCAACCCTTGCAGTTACTCAGCTGTGCGATCCGGAGGGTTCCATAATGGTACATTTTGCTCCTATGCCTGCTTATGAAGGAAAGTCGCTTTCTCAAATTGCCCAACTTCGCAAAGAAACCCCGGCGCAAACACTCATTAATTTAATTGCTTTGGCCAATACTTTTAGAAAAGAAAATCCCCATTTTAACGGATCGGTTGAAACTATTATGGGTAAATCTATGACGGAAAATGATGTTAGGAATTTTATAGCCTGGCCCTTTTCAGTAATTTGTTCCGATGGCGGAAATGGTGGTCATCCCCGGGGCTATGGCGCATTTACCCGCGTGTTACATCAATATGTTCTTAAACAAGCACTCTTGCCGGTGGAAACGGCTATCTATAAAATGACAGGCTTAACGGCACAGCATCTGGGATTACAAAAGCGGGGAGTAATTAAGCCTGGATACTATGCCGATTTGGTATTATTCAACTTGCAAAAAATTAAAGACAATGCAAGTATACAAAATGGGAAAGCCTTGTCGGACGGGATAGAAAAAGTTTGGATCGGGGGAAAAATAACCTGGCAACAACAGCAATTAACCGGAAATTTACCGGGAGTTTTTATAACCAAAGAATAGTTGTTTACATGAATGGAGCTTTAATTTTAACGAATGGCTTGCTGGTTGAGGCAGATGCAAAAACCGCACACGGACTTATTCGGGGTACAGAAAGATTTACTATTAAAGGGGTGATCGACCATGCTGCCACTGCGGGAAAAGATGCCGGAGCATTATTGGATGGTAGACATCGAGATATTCCCATTTATGCTTCACTGGATGAAGCCTGTAATGCTGAACCCGATGTACAGTATTTGGTGATTGGTGTTGCAACAGTTGGCGGCAGGCTACCGGGAGATATGTTGCGCGTAATTGAGGCAGCCATTGAGCAAGGGCTTTCTATTGTAAATGGATTGCATGAATTTTTAACTGAAAAACCTGCAATTGTTGCAAAAGCTGCGGAAAAGGGGGTTACGCTAACCGATGTAAGAAAACCCAAATCAAGAGATCAGCTCCATTTTTTTACAGGGGAAATTTTTCAGGTGCCTGTACCGATAGTTGCAGTAATTGGGATGGATTGTGCCATGGGAAAGCGAACCACCGCTCGAATGCTTACGCAGGCAGTTAATAAAACCGGTAAAAAAGCGCAAATGATTTATACCGGACAAACCGGGTGGTTGCAGGGAGGGAAATACGGATTTATATTTGATTCTACAATAAACGACTTTGTATCTGGTGAACTGGAACATGCGATTGTAAGTTGCTGGAAGGAAACACAGCCGGACATTATTTTTTTGGAAGGGCAATCTGCTTTGCGCAATCCCAGTGGTCCCTGTGGCTCAGAATTATTGCTATCGGGAAATGCAAAAAAAGTAGTGTTGCTTTATTCCCCCCGTCGAAAGTATTTTGATAATGAAGCGCATTGGGGAAATATTCCTTCAGTTGAATCAGAAATAGCTTTAATTCAGCTTTACGGTGCGGAGGTAATCGCTTTGGCTTTGCATACAGAGGGTTGTACGCAAGAAGAAGCACTGGAATATCAAAAAACGTATGAGCAGCTTTTATCAATACCGGTATTGCTTCCTATTGAACAGGGGGTAGATGCCATAGTAGCGAAGTTGCTCTCATCAACATAAATGTTCATCCGATGAAAATTACTACTATCCGTTCGAGTTTGAAGACAATTCCTTTACGAAAACCCTATACAATTGCATACAGCACTTTTACTGATGTAACTATTGTTTTAGTTGAGATTGAACTTTCCAACGGAATAATAGGGTTGGGTGCGGCTAGCCCGGCAGAAGAAGTAGTTGGTGAAACTCCTTTTCAAACAGCTACCAATCTTCAACACGATTTCGTACAACAATTGGTGGGAAGAGATATTCGACATTTTCAGCAATTGATTCAGGAGGTACGCTCTTTTTTTCCGCATCTGCCGGGAACTCAGGCTGCATTGGATATTGCTTTACACGATGCTTTTGCTAAGTTCCTTGGAATACCGGTTGTGGATTTTTACGGACAAAAAATAAAGGCACTGCTTACTTCTGTTACAATTGGCATTAAGGGAGTTACTGAAACGATTGAGGAGGCAGAAGCCTATCAGCAATCGGGTTTCCGAATATTAAAAGTAAAGACAGGATTGCAGGTTGAGGAAGATATAGAAAGGGTTGCGAAATTATATGAACGATTCGGAAACAACATGTTAATTAGGGTTGATGCGAATCAGGGATATACTATGCAAGCATTGCAGCAATTTATTCCCGTAATGAATAAATATGGGATAGAGTTGATTGAGCAACCTCTGCCTGTTGGTAAGGAAGAGGAATTGTTGGTGTTGGATTCATTGGTTAGAAAACGGCTGGCGGGTGATGAATCAATAAAAGATCCTGTTGCCGCTTTACGGTATTGTCAGCACCCTCAGCCCTTTGGTATTTTCAATATTAAATTGATGAAATGCGGCGGAATATATGGTGCCTTGCAAATTGCCAATATAGCAGCCGTGGGTGGCATATCTCTTTTCTGGGGATGCAATGACGAGAGTTTAATTGGTATTTCCGCTGCCTTACATACTGCATATGCCTGTGAAAATACCCGGTATCTGGATTTGGATGGAAGTTTCGATTTGGCCGAAGAACTAATCTCCGGAGGGTTTCGGGTAGAAGATGGGTATTTATATCTTACCCAATTACCAGGATTAGGGGTTACAGTTTCATAATTAAATACATAAACAAAAGCTTATGTATTTAATTATTACTATAAATAAAAATAAATGATTTCAAAATGTAATTTTGCAGCTAAATCAAAAAGCCGGGGTGCGGAAAGATTTCTGGTGAATTGGTTTCAGCTTTCGCATGAGCACAGCCCCTTCAATATCTTCTATACATTATCCTGATTATTTCAGGGGCAAGCATTTACATATTGTTAGCCAACATCGTAAGCAGGAATCTTTTGAGCCGGCATTATCCGGTAGATTGGGATTTGAATGTGAAACTGTTACAGAAGTTGATACTGATTTGCTTGGCACATTTAGCGGTGAAGTGGAGCGAACGCTTGCTCCTTTGGAATGTGCCAGGGAAAAATGCAGACAAGCCCTATCCTATTGCAGCGACGGGTATTTGCTGGCATCGGAGGGTTCATTTGGAGCGCATCCAACTTTGGGATGGGTTGCAACCGGTGAAGAATGGGTAGTATTTTATGATATAAAGGAGCAGTTCGAAGTAGTTGTTCGAAATGCTACGCTTGATACCTGCTTTTTTGGAGAACATATTACAAGCGAACAGCAGTGTTTACAATTTTTGCAAAAAGTAGGGTTTCCGAAACAGGGTATTATACTTAAGTATACACGCGAGCATCCTCAGCACATTCTTAAAAATTTGCATACAGAGCAGGAAGTAGTGGATAAAGTTGCTGAATGGTTAGCTTCCGGAGCCGTTCCCTATATTGAAACAGACATGCGTGCCATGTATAATCCTACCCGTCAACGACACCTGATTCAAATGGGTCATTTATTAGCTGATACTTTAAGCAGAATTTGTAATGCCTGCGGGTGGTATGGATTTTCTGTTACCTCTGTTGAAAGAGGGTTACCTTGCGGCTGCTGCGGAAATGCCACCGAATCGGTGCTGGCAGAAATCTATACTTGTAAAAAATGTGCACATTCCGAACGAAAAAGATTTCCCAGGGGGATAGAACAGGAAAACCCTCAGTTTTGTAACTATTGTAACCCGTAAGTATGATGGATCTATCCACCTATATTCAATGGCTCAAAAATGATGAAGTGGTTGTAATGCCAACAGAAACTGTGTATGGACTAGGAGCTTCTATAGAATCGGAAAAAGCGATTTTAAAAATATTTGAAATTAAGCAACGTCCATTATCCAATCCATTGATTGTTCATATTGATTCTGTAAATGATTTTTCCAAATATGCGAAAATGGTTCCCGATGAAGTTTATCAATTGGCTACTGCATTTTGTCCGGGTCCTATCAGTTTTGTTCTTCCGGCAGTTTCCTCTTTATCGCCTTTATTACTGGGAGGACAAACTACAGTTGCCTTGCGCATTCCGAAGCATCCAATTGCTTTACAATTGATTCGGGAATTAGGAACACCGATAGCTGCCCCCAGTGCCAACAGATACAAGGGATTGAGTGCTACTACGGCTAATGCAGTTGCATTGGCTATGCCTGAATTAGAGAACAGGATTATTGATGGTGGGCGGTGCTCAGCGGGTGTGGAATCAACAATTGTTGGATTTGAAAAAAATCAGCCGGTTGTCTACAGGATGGGAAGTATAACCAATGAGCAAATAGAAGCGGTGTTGGGAACCCCCATCGTGTATAAAGGTCATGCCACTGGTTTGCCCCAGGCCCCAGGTATGCAACTCAGGCATTATGCACCACAAACTCCCATGGTAGTTACGCATAATGTAAAAGCATTATTGGAAAAGCTTTCCCCTGCCCGATTAGCTGTGGTAAGTTTCCAGCATCCATTTTCCCATCCGTCTATTGTGGCTCAGGAAGCATTATCTCCTACAGGAAATTTTCGTGAAGCGGCCTATCAGCTATATCATGTTTTAGGCAAACTGGATTCTGCTCATGCAGATTTTATTGTGGCAGAATGGCTACCCGAAAACGATTTGGGCAAAGCAATCAATGATAAATTAAGAAGAGGCGCCGAACAAATTTTTTAAAGAAACGAATGAATTAAAATGAATTTTCAATTATTAACTGATAATCTTTCGAACCCTGCACTATTGTTTTTTCTGTTAGGCATTTTTGCTGTGCAAATAAAAAGCGACCTGGAAATTCCTTCCAATACATCTAAGTTTATTGCATTGTATTTACTTTTTTCTATTGGGTTTAAGGGCGGTCAGGAATTGGCACACGAAACGTTTACTACCGAAGTGTGGGGAAGTATTGCTTTAGGCATTTCATTATCATTTATCATTCCGATATATACTTTTTTTATTTTACGCAGAACCTTTTCTGTGTATGATGCTGCTGCAATAGCTGCAACATATGGTTCGGTTAGTGCTGTAACCTTTGTAACTGCAGTGAGTTATCTGGAAATGCTGCGGCAGCATTCGAGTGGACATATGGTTGCTATTATGGCAATGATGGAGTCTCCTGCAATTATTGGGGCATTGTTTTTAATGTCGAGATACCGGCCACAGGAAGACAGAACGGGAGATTCAAAGGGAGCCTTACGACATGCCTTAACTAATGGAAGTGTAATATTAATTTTAGGAAGTTTGTTAATTGGAGCGCTAGCTAGTGCAAAGCAGGCAGAGGGTATTAAACCGTTTACTACTGATATTTTTAAAGGATTTCTGGCTATCTTTTTATTAGATATGGGCATTTCGAGCGGAAAAAAACTCAGTTCTTTTTTACAGAATGGCTGGGCTCCAGTTGCTTATGGCATTCTGATACCTTTAGTGAATGGGGTAGTTACTTCGTGGTTAAGTGGTTGGGTAACCAATGATATAGGCGATCGGTTTATGTTGGCCATTTTAGCAGCAAGCGCCTCTTATATTGCTGTGCCGGCAGCCATGAAAATTGCGGCTCCTAAAGCTAATCCTGGATTATATATTCCTATGGCACTCGCAGTTACATTTCCATTTAATGTTACAATTGGTATGCCCTTATATTTTTGGCTGGTATCAGTAAGCTGAAATTAAAGGCGGTGCATAGTTAGATATGCGATTGAATAATTTGCAGTAGTGTATGCAGTGGCACTACCCCACTTTGTCTCCAAACCGGAACACCTTTCTTATATAAAATTAATGTTGGTACTCCACTTACTTGTAACTCTGTTGCCAGTGTATTGTTTTTGTCGACGTCAATTTTAATTATCCGCAGGCTTTCACCCATTTTCACATGTAATTGTTCTAAAATGGGTGAAAGCATTTTACAAGGTCCGCACCAGCTGGCAGTAAAATCTACCAGCACGGGTTGATTTCCCGAAATAACAGAACGAAAGGTTTCTTTTTCAGCCATAGTTATTTTTAAATTGCTGTTTCCTCAAAAGCCTTTTTTGATTGAATACGAGGAGGTGTGTAAACACAGTTTCCATATCCGCAACCCCAGTTGTATTTCCACGCAAAAAGAGAATAAATAGCTAATCCCGCTCCCAAATACATATCAGTATAGGCAGCTTGTTTGTAGCCATCAATTAGTAATAAGGTACTTAGGCCTAACCTAAACATCAAAATCCATTCAATTTTTCTTATCCATTTTTGCATAAACATTATTCTACCACAAAGATATATACTCATTGGTGTACCCTCTTGTGACATTTATTACATAATCGGCCGATGTAGTACCTTCATGGTAATTTATTTATAATGGATGCGAAGTCATTACAAACATTATTTCCCGATTGGGAGCAGGGTTTATATGAAGAAGTACTTGCGGAAGCAACCCAAAAAACTGCTGTTGCCGGCGACACCTTACTTAAAACCGGTCAGCCCATTCGCTCGGCTATGTTATTACTAAGTGGTACGGTAAAGTTGTATCAGGAAAACGAATCGGGGGATGAGTTTTTCATGTATTATTTGCATCCCGGAGAGGCTTGTGCGGTTACACTGATTTGCGATTTCCATCGCGAGGTAAGTCAGGTATTGGCAAAAGCAATTACGGATATAACATATTTGTCAATTCCCCTGAGCAAAGTCGACGATTGGTTACGCAAATATAAAAGCTGGCATTATTTTGTGATTCGTTCTTACCGAAGTCGTTATGAGGAATTGTTGCATACAATTCAGTGTATTGCTTTTAAGAAAATGGATGATCGATTAGAGAGTTATCTTCGGCAGCAAGTAAATCAATTTGGCAATACACTAATGCTTACGCATCAGGAAATTGCAACCGATTTGAATACTTCTCGTGAAGTAATTAGCAGACTTCTCAAGAAAATGGAACAGAGTGGCTGGATAGCGCTGAACCGGAATTCAATAGAATGGCTACATAAGCATGGATAATAACTTATCCTATAATTTTCATACAATATTTTTAATATGGAAAATAAGCTGGC
>Ga0214923_10000465_pt1 | contig 61768 bp, 75 predicted proteins | sample LL1510_MetaG_FD_177993 | JGI IMG/M metagenome (GOLD analysis project Ga0214923, IMG submission 177993) | Freshwater microbial communities from Lake Lanier, Atlanta, Georgia, United States - LL-1510 | ecosystem: Environmental > Aquatic > Freshwater > Lake | place: USA: Georgia | collected...
TCCTTAGCCTGTTTTGTTTGTTCAGAAGCTTTTTCATCAGGGAATTTAAATTCAGTTTGATCCATATTTCACCTCATGCACGTTGGATACCACGGGGGTCTTCGACCACCGCTTCAACGGAATCATCGTTAATAATCCTAAATTCACGGTCGTGAATTTTAAGTCTTGTGCCTGTATTAGCGCGAGTAATCACAAGATCCCCCGGTTTGCACCACGGTCCTGTTGGAAAACGATTCTTATCAGCGTAAGCCATATCACCCAGTGATACGACAAAAAGCACGTTGCTTAATAACTCTTCGTACTTTAATGTTGCATCAGCTTTAATAATACCGCTGTCAAACTTGTTTTCAATTGTTGGTAGGGCGCATAAAATTTTATACCCTTTAACATGCGGCAATTGTTTAGCTTTTTCCTGCGCTTCTTCTAGTTCAGTCATTCTCAAATTCCTCATACCGTTGCACAAGGTCTTGAACTTCTATTCTTGCACGGCGCAGACCTTGGATAACGCCACACAAATTCCTATATTCAGCAAAATCTTTACATCCACCTTCGGCAATAGACTCACTTACTTCACGTTCGCGTTCTTTTAATTTATTAAATAAATGGTCAAGTATCATCCGTTCATTTGCCATTATTGGTTACCCCGCTTCATTGCAGATTTAAGTAAGTCGGCTTGGATCTTTTTATCATCCCGTTTATCTTGGCTTTGCAGTCGAATGTTTTCTTTCTGTGCTTCAAGCTGTATACGTTCTTTCTCGTTTTGCAGTCGGCCTTGTGCAAGCGCAACGTCGGCTTGATCCTTAGCAGCTTTGCGCTGCTGCTCCATACCTTTAATCTGAAGTTCTTGTTGCTGCATCTGAACCAGAGGATCTTGAGCAATTGCTTGAGCTTGTTGTTGAGCAGCTTGGGCTTGATGAATTTGCAACACTTGTTGCGCTGCTTCTGCCACATATTTAGCCATTGCAAGTTCTTCGGCTTCAGAAATATCTTGCTCCGGTCCCGGTAGCGGTGCACCCACACGCTGTTCAATCTCTTGCCTATATCTAAATCCTAAATGCTCAGCAACGTGAGCCATCATTGCAGCCTGCATCTGCTGCGCCATCGGGTTTTGCCCAATAGTCTGCATAATGCTTGGGTCTTGCAAAAAGGTCATATGCGTTGTGATATGCGCCTGATGATCCTGATAAATAAACGCTTTCAGCGGTGTGCCTTTAAGCACGTTCATATTTTCAGTGATTGGATCTTTAGGCTTTTGATCGTCAGGCAGCGGCACAAGTTTGTCAGCGTTAGGAATACCAAGTACGTCAAGCATCTGCCTGTGAAGCCGTGGGAGGTCGTAAAGCTGAGGCGCACCCTGAGCAAGCTGTAAGGCAGCTTGGTATTGCACAACCCGTTGAGCCATTGTTGAAGCGTTAGGGTCGGACACAGGGATTACTTCAATTACATCGTAGTCCTCAGCTTTAACCTGTGGTGTGCCATCTTGGGGTACATAACTGTAATCTGGGCCAGTGTATTCCCTGATAATTTCTTTTAGCAGCTTAAACTCTTCTTTCATCGCTGCATGGATGCGAGCTTGTACTGCACCCATTGTTTTTAACTGACGCTCTAAGAGGGCTAGGGTGGTACCCACCGGAGCCTGACTCGACATATCGCTGACTTTCATATCAGCCATACCACTGAGTCTTCGCGCTTCTTCGGTGATCTGATTTAACAAAGCAAGAAGAACTTGGCTTGGTTCTTTATATGGCAACGGTAAGATGTTGTCTCTGATTACACCGCCCGGAACATCCACATCTCTCCATTCACCGGGAGCAATCGGCGTATCGTCACCTTTGATACGCAGACCTCTGGATTTCAAACCACCCGGAAGATTAGATAAAGAACCCGCGTCAACCAACTGACGAATCAGCATGGTGCCTGCTGTGGCGTAGCCACCAATAATATGTATCAACCCAAAGCCATAAGCCCCAAAGCCGGGAACATACATGTAGTGTACAAAGTGTTGTCTTGCTGCTTTGCGTGGGTCGTCTTCTTTATAATTGCGACGAATTGCTAAAACCTTATTAGTCCCCTTATCAATGGTAATGACATAGGGCAACGGTAAATCTTCTTCGTATCCGGGCAAGTCATACTCAATATGCACTTCGTATATCTGATACCGCTCATCTTTGGTTTGCTCAACACCTTCTTTTTGTGCCTTGGCTTTTTCAATATCAGTCTGGTTAGCGTAGGGTTCACCAATATCTACGTCACAATAAAAACCGCTGACTTGCAAACGTTTAATATCATTTTTAGTTTTTCGCATCACATGCGTGAGGCGGTCTGTACGTCTGATGTTTGTTACGCCGTACGGTAGGATTATGTCCTCGGCGGGTATATAGAAGGACACCTGCCGCCCAAGTGATGGGTCGTAATAGACTTTTTTGAATGATGAACCGGCTAGCGCCACACCCCATAACGCACGTTCATGCTCAGAACGATACTCAGGCATTTTGTCTGTTAGCTGATAGTTCATATCAGCTTCAACACGCTTAGCTGCTTCTTCAATTTCAGGACTGGATGCGCCAATAATATTAGTTTTTACAGGCCCATCAGCGGGGAAAGTCTCCATAATAGATTCGCTCTGGAAGCGAATTGCAGCTTCGGTAAGCAGTGTGGAGAACACACCACAAGCACCATCCCAAGGCTCTGTCACGTTGTCATAGCGCAACCCAAGAACATCAAGCCCCTTAACATAAGTATCAACCCAATCTTTGCGGGAGTTAATGTCTGCTTCAACTAACTCCATAATGTCGCCAGCAATTTTTTGAAGCTCTGAGTCATCCATGTAGTCGGCAAGATTAGAGTCAAACTCCTCTTCTTCTTTACCGCTTTCTGGCATCAGATCAATCTCAACCCCATCAATACCAATTGACACGCCTTCTGGATTAACAATTTCAATCTCAATAGGAGCTTCTTCGGTTGAAAGGCTGTCAATTCCTTGGGGTGCTGCGTACAGTGCTTTATCAATAGCCATTTTTTATCCTAAATTAGCTTGTTATTTCCAGCTTGCGGAATATGCCCGCCCCAAGAAAATCCTAATTTTGATTTAATTTTCTGCATGGTGCTTTCTTCTTTTTCTTTTTCTTTTACCCGAGTATATGGTGCAATATCTCTTGGGTCTAGCCTAGTCTGACGCAGTCCTGTTAGCGCGTTGTATGTTTCCCGCACATCTTTATCGGCAAATAATGTTTTTCTAAGTACTGGGTCTTTAGTTAAATCAACATTTTTAGAAGATTCAAGACCAGCCAAAGACGCTAATATTTCGTAAAACCCAACACCAAAGTCGTTTCCTGTCATTGCTCGCATAGCAACAGGATCAAAATAAGCGTTTTTTACAAGCCCATATTTTTCTTCCAAATACGGAAGGGATTTTATAGCATTTGATACAAACATGCTTCGTTTTACTTTACCGTCTTTATCTCCAATCAATTCATCAAATTTTTGGTTAACTGAACTACCTTCTCCTAGATTCTGTCTGGCTAGTAAATGCTCAATCTCATGAGCAATTGTTGCGTCCGATGCACTAGGACGTACAAATACGTTTTGCTGTAGTTTGCGATTTTCCGGTATGTTTCGCGGGTTGGAAAGCACAAATCCCGAAACATTTGAATCTTCTAGAAAAGGCATTTCCCGCACCAACAGCCCCGGAAGCCCTGCCGCAGTGGATGGGAGTTGTCGTTTTGAAATTGATGTATATTCTTCTGAACTGGGAAGTTGTTCGTCTCTAAGATATTCCCGAGTTTTGAGATCGTATTTCATAATTTATCCTAAATAGTAACCTCGTTTTTGCCCACGAAAGCCCCGAAAATAGCGTATATCGTCTGGTTCATCAGACGGTAGCGAAATAAACCCACCTTGCCTGAAACGCAGCAACGCTTGCGTCATTGTATCTACGTAGTCGTCATGCTCGCCAACAGGAAACGCAGCGACTTCTTCAATAACTTCCCTAGCCCACCGTGTGTCTGGTGCCCAAACTTTACCACTTGCAAATATATCAGCAACTGAATTAACACGAACGTGCTTATCGTTACCCCTTGAAGGGCTGAACTCCTGTATTGGCACCCCTACACGCCGCATTTCTTGTATAAGTGGTGCCCCTGCTGCTTTCTTTTCTATGATCACCGCATCAGGTTCATATTCCTTGTACATCTCTAAGGCGCGTTCTTTTAATACAGGAAAATTCATACGCGCTTTAAATGCATCAATTAATATTAAATTAGGTGCACCGCCATCTTCGTCGTTATACCAGATACCCCATGTTGTGCACGCAGTATAATCTGAAGATGTTTTAGTTTCATGCGCCGTATCCCAAGATTGAATAATATATTCGCAGCGCGGTGGGTCTTCATGTTCCCACACTCTCCACATATTACGTTGAATGACTGCTGCCGCATCACTTGTTGGCTGCTGCATATACTGCGCTTGCCAATAGCGCGGGTCCATTGCTGCTTTTTTAGCTTTTAATTGATCGAGGGGCCATTGTTCGGGCCATAATGATTTTTCATTATTTTCATTTTCGTTTAGTATTGCAGGTAATTCAACCAATTCCCACGGGTCTGATTCAGGATTTTTAATTTGATAATCAAGTAATTTACCCGTTAAGTCAATTAAACTCCAACGAGTCATAATAACTATGATCGCTCCTCCCGGCATTAACCGTTGTAGCGGTCCTGTTTGAAACCACGACCATGCTTGATCAAAAGTTAACCTTGAATTAGCTTTTATGTCTTGCTCAGAATGAGGATCGTCAATAACAAACAAATCAGCACCACGCCCAGCCAAAGCCCCGCCCACACCAACAGCATAATATTGACCTCCGGCTCCGGTAGACCATTTTCCGGCGGCTTTTTGATCTTCTGCAAGGGCTGTTTTTGGAAAAATTTCTTGATATTCATTGGAATTTACTAAATTTTTAACACGCCGACCAAAATCTTCTGATAAAGAAGCCGTGTGCGTACCCATAATAATTTTTTTATCTGGAAACTGCCCTAAAAACCACGCAGGAAACAAATAAGAACTGAATTCTGACTTACCCATACGCGGCGCAATATTAATAATTACCCGTTTTTTGCGTCCTGCCACCACATCTTCAAATATTTTTGCTAGTTTTCTGTGGTGTGCGCCTTCTTTAAAACCCGGATATATGTGATGCGAAAAAGAAAGCATCGAAGAACGCGATTTTTTAAGAGATTTACGCCTATCATACTCGTCAAGAAGCGTCAAAACCTCCAGCTTTTCTGCTTTTGGTATCTGTGGCAGCATCTGCCGCAGCGCTTCAGCCTCGTAATCACTCAGATTCAACGACTTTCTCCGTTGCAGCAACCTCAATAGCGCCCATATATTTACCAAGTTTTGCCTTGATTTTGGATTCAATCTCCTCATCAGACATCTCAACCTTTTTAACTTCTGTTCGCTCAGTAAATAGCGCTACTTCAGTCACTTTACCCAACATCTCCAACGCTTTTAATCTGTAACGCGGGTCTGGGTGTTTTGTATCTTCTAAAATTTTAGCTACAGCGTATCCGCGCATCTGCCGAGCTTGTTCAACAAACGCCCAATCATACGCAGTTAACATGCTTACAAGATTACGCACCGCCCTTGGCGTTGTATTTGCCAATAATTTTTCTTTTATTTTTTCTGTTGAAGCACCCGCTGCCATTGCAGCAAACGCAAGCTGTGCGCTTTTGTGTTGTGCATTTTCTTCAACTTCTTCATCAGAAACTGCACCTATCGATTCTAAAAAATCTGCCGTGGCTACTTGAGCATCTAGCACTTCTTGCGCAGACGCTTTGTCAACGGGCGTATATTTAGGCGCGTCGTCGTATATGGATGGTTGTATCAAATGTTCAAACATGTTGAGGGAAAAGGGCACCTCGTTAATTTGGCATAGAATAATTCTTTGTTGACAATAATGCAAGTGTTGTAGTATATTCTGTTTTGTAGCTTGGCATCCATGCTACTCTCCTTGGTCATGTAAAGACCTTTATTCCCGGCTGCGCCGGGAATTTTTTTGTTTGTTTATGTCAAACATTAGACATTATTTTAGAGAAATTTTATAAAATTTTTATAGCGTTATTATTTATTTTGATAGGGGCTGTGTTTGTAAAAATGTGGGGTGTGGGAGACAAATAGTGTCACACGAAGCCCCCCCACCTACCTGACGCACTGGGGGGATACGGGATAGGTGGGGTTGCAGACACGACGTTGCTTGATCTGTTTTACAGCAACAGCCCAGTTCTCTCAAAGTCGTCACCGTATACTGAAAGTGTCGAGTCTGCTCTATGACTCGATAGGTGAGCCGGACGGATTTCCGTCCGGCTTTTTGTTTGTGTGGCTTGGCGAGACAGCGATGCTTCTCGCAGGTTTCACACTGTGTCAATCAATGGGACGGATTTCCGTCCGAAAGGAAACACCATGTCTAACTACACCAACGCCGCCGCCGCAGGCTTAGCCCTTGGTCAGCAGAGTCGCCTTACTCATCAGGCAACCCTCGCCTTGTCCAAGACCTACGCGAAGTCCGAGGCGGATGTCCGTAAGCAGATGCGGGTTGACTTCATGGTCAGCTTCATCCAAGGCGCACTGGACATTGACAAAGCCAAGGCCGAAGGCGTCCTTGCAACTTCACGCGATGACCGTACCACGGCACAGCAACGTGCCTACGCTCAAGGCTCGGACAAGTTTGCATACCACATAGTGCGGGATGCAAACGAAAGCAAAGCCAAAAGCAAAAATAGTACTGACGTTGTAACGCAGTGCAAGAAGTACGTCGATAGCAAGAGCTTGACAAAAGCTCAACTCAAGAAGCTCATTGGGCTTCTCTCAGCCTAATCACCAACACGGGACGGAATTCCGTCCCAACAACTTTAGGAGAAATACCATGTCAACATACTGGCACGACTCATTCACCAAGCTCAGCGCCAAGCAAATGCTCGAAGCCAAGTTCGAGGAGGAAATTGGCAAGCATGACGACAAGCGCGAGAGCAAGCTCGAACGTGGCACTCAGCCACCCACCAACGACCAAGTACTAAAACTACTATGGCGATTTAACCAAAACAAACCCTCACGTTGGCTTTAGTTGGGACGGAATTCCGTCCCGCTGTCAACACTTCTCCACAACGTGTTGTGGAGAAGTACCCCATTTTTAGGGGTGTCCAGTGCACCCCAGTTTTTTGTCTACGCGGACACCCACATGGACAGGCGCAAAGCCCCGTGGCACGGGGCAAAAGCGTGTATCTGTCTGTCTGTCTATCTACATATACATATATATTATTAGGTAGGCATAAGTAGACACTTCCTCTTCTTCCTCAAATTTTGCCCAAGGTGCGAAGCTCTTGGATTTTGATGGACATCTGGACACTTTTGCTGCTTTCTCGACAGTACATGGGCGCAGCACTGTCCACTTTCTCCGATTAAGATTCGGCACAAATTGCTTAAAAGTCCCGTAGTTATTGGGTAAACTACTGTCCACTTCCAAGTGGACAATGTGGACACTTTTGGTATTTAATAGCCCTTTTTGTCAAGGAGTAGACATGTCAGACCCCAAAACAACCCACTCACGCACCTGCATCAAGTGCGATCTCACGTTTCCAACCTCCCATTTCCGCTATCGCGGAACACGTGCCCAAGCCATTGCAAAAGGACTCTTAGGCAACCGTCTGCCGTGGCTTGACTCCAAGCTCTGCCGCCAATGCAGACCCCCACGCACCCCACTGCGTAAGATCACACGCAACGAGCTAGCCAACCGACTCGCGGCAGGTGACATCTCTCAGATCACGTACGACAACGAGATCAAACGACGCATGCAGGAGGAGAGCAGGCGTAAGAGTGAGTACATGACCATGCACCACGCCATGCGCAAGTACCTCTCACTTAAACCTGCCGACATCAAACTATTCCTGCTTGAGAAAACCATACGCGAACAACAAGCCAAAGAATTCAAACAAGAAAGCGCTCAAGCCAAACAGAGCGAAGCCCTATCAACCCCCAAACGAAAGCGAGGTAGACCACCCAAGAAACTAATCCCAACGATCTAACGCAACTGGGACGGAATTCCGTCCCACATCTTTATGTCCTCATATTTTAAGGAAAAACTATGAACACATTTCATATTCAGCCTTCGTCGGAGCTTGCAAAGCAAGCAGTAACAGAAGTTCGGGAGTTTCCTCCCGACACCCTCATCGCCGTACGCGGCGAATATTTTGACGGCAGAGAGGAAGTTTACACGGTCAGTGCATGCCCTGACCAACAAGATCCGAGCAGGTATATGTGGAAATATGTGCTAGCCAGAGATTGGCTAGCCGATTACGAGGAGCGTGAGCACGTTGACAAGCGCTATGCCAGTCACGCCGAAGGGTTCCGTAATTCTAAGATTGGAGAAATACAGGACAAGCTGAATACGCTGTTCAAAAAGAAAATATGGGCAGTGCAGTTACAAGAGTTCCCCACGAGCGAGCGCATGTCAGTGGAGGACGTGTACAAGTGGTGTGATGAGCCTCACGACAAGGCTCTGTGCAGGTGGAGACAGATAGCCCTCGCCCTACAATGGCCCCACGCAGTCTTTTACCGCATACCCAACACGAAGTATATGGGGTTTAGGTTTGGACTGAAGGGGCACCAGTACATGAGTTTGTATAGCAGCTAACTCGGACGGAATTCCGTCCCACTCCCACAAACATCTTAAGGAGAACTGCAATGCATAAATAATGTCTAATACTTGACAATTAACCCGTTTTATGGTCTAATCATATTTTACAAATACGTTAAGGAGTTTCACATGGATATGCAAAACATGCTCTCACACGCCCAAGTCACGTCTGCGATCAAAGCGTTCCACGCTAGCGGTGTGCGGCGTACCATCTACGTGCAGGGTGAGAACGGCATAGGCAAGACTGCCTGTGTCATGGCGCTGCGCAACGACCCACAGTTCGCTAACCACATCTTCGTCGATCCCATCGACGCAACGCAGATGTCTGACGGGTCAGTGTGGATGCCTGACATTGACCGCGAGGCAGGTGTGTCACGCGAGCTACCCAACGAGCGCTTTGGTCTGAGCAAGACTAACCGACTCGGCGTCAACGGCTCACGCCCTGTCGTGGTGTTCCTCGATGAGGTGGACAAAGCACCGCAGTACATACAGAACGTACTTGCGCCCATCATGTATGACTACCGTGTCGGTGACTATCACTTCCCCGAAGGGTCGCTCGTCATTGCTGCGTCTAACCTTGGCGCTGAGGGTCTCGGTGATAGCACACGTGCACACATCCGCAGCAGACGCATAACAGTGCAGATGCGCAAGCCCACGCAGCCTGAGTGGAAAGAGTATGCGATCAACAAGGGACTCGACTATCGAGTGATCGCTGCAACAAGTCAGTATCCCTCGCTGTTTGACTCATTCCTCGACTATGAGGAGGGGGGCAAGCATCACGGCAAGACGCTCAAGCTCGACAACCCTGACATCTACAACCCACGCGAGACACAAGACAGCTACGCGTCGCCTCGCACATTCGAGGCATCGTCAGACATCGTGCGCTGTATTGACATGCTGGATGCGCAGACGCTACGTGCGCTGCTGTGGGGTGCGGTGGGTGTGGCTGCTGAAAAGATCCTGACTGTCATACGCCTCGGTAACACGCTGCCCGACTATGCGCTGGTGTGTAACGACCCCACGGGTGCGCCGTTGGTCAGCGACCCCATAGCACAGGTCGTGCAGGTGCAGCAGTTTGTATCACGTGCCAAGAGTAGGGACGAGGCAGCAGCGCTGACCACATACGTGATGCGCATGCCGCGTGAGGAGCACAAGCAGTTGTTCATCAACCAGATCGCTAACTCATCAAAGGTGACGTTCTTCTACACCGTTGAGCCGTTCCAGTTGATGCTGAAGGAATACAACAAGTTTGTGAATGTTTGATCAGTAGTTCGTTGCTGTAACCACGGGACGGAATTCCGTCCCACAAGGAACCCAAACAAACCCCAACCACAAGGAGAGTTACCATGACACGTTTCAACATAGATACCTGCTCACTACTCGTTGAGTTCAACGCGTCCGTGTGGACGGCGCGTAAGCTCGACAAGAAAACAACCGACGAGGTTGTGTTCAGCAAGAACGCTGCCGCTAAAGATGCAGCACGGGTCAACAAGCACCTGCTCGCAGGTCGCAACGAGCTGGACGTGATCCAGACTTACATTGGCAGTGTGCGTACGTTTGTGTACGAGAACACCATGCCGTGGTCTGACAATGGCTTGCGCCTGCTGCCGACGACGTTCTTCATGGAGTTCAGCAAGCGTATGCACAACAGCGAGGACACGTTCTTCTCGTACGTTGAGGACTTCATCAGGGTCTACCCGTCACTCATCACAGCACAAGCGATGGCGCTCGGTGACATGTTCAGGCGCGACGACTACCCCACACCTGACGAGTTACAGAATAAGTTTGCGTTCAAGGTCAACTACATGCCTGTCCCCACAGCGGGTGACTTCCGTGTGGACGTGGGCAACGACGCACAGAAAGAACTTCAGGACAAGCTCAACAAGCTCGCAGATGATCGTGTCGAGGCAGCGATGCAAGACATACGTCAGCGACTCAAGACGCACCTCACGCGCATGCAGGACAGACTAGGTTTTGATGAGGTGGACGGCGAGAGTAAGACGCGCAAGTTTCACGACTCGCTCGTCACGGGTGCGCTTGAGTTATGCGACATGGTCAAGCACCTCAACATCGTGGGGGACGTTGAGCTTGAGCAGGCGCGAGTAGGTCTGGCACAAACACTTAGCGGTGTGGATGCTAAAGAATTGCGTACGAACCTCGCAGTACGTGAGGACGTGCGCAAGAACGTCGATGCACTCATCGACAAGTTGTCGTTTTAATTTTAACCACAAGGAGAGTAGCTATGTCATACACTACACTTAACCCACGTGAGCGTGTCGTTGCAGTAGGCATCGACTTCACAAAAGATATACGGTTCGCACAACTCAGTTGTGTCGCTGTGGTTGGCGACATCGAGATTTCTGACCGCATACAGTACGCTGCGACTAACGGTCGTGACGAGGTCTATAACCCTGACTTCGTGATGGCACAGAATCGCAAGCAGATGCGATACGTCCGTGCACATGAGTTGTTACATAAACAACTCAAGCATTGTCACGCATACCGTGATGTGTGTAATAAGTATCCATACGAGACTAACGTAGCGATGGATATTGTAATTAACCTGATGATTGAGGAGATCGACCCACACTTCACGTTCGTCGAGCGTCCAACAGTTGACTTCCACATCGACCCTCACTATGCCAACTGGGGCTTCCTGCGTATTCTGCAAGATCTTATCAAGAAGGGTAATGGGGGTAATGGTAAAGGTGTAGGAGATCAACGTGGCTTCGATACGCACGAGTTCAATGAGCTTAGTGACGAAGAGCTTGACGAGCTTAAGCCCATCATCGAGGAGGCAGCACGTCAGGGTCAGTTACTTGCTGAGAAGTTAACAGCGGGTAACAAGGGTAGGGGCAAGCGTCTCAACATTCAGGCAACGCAGTCACGCACCGACTGGCGGCAGCACATGCGCGAGTTCTTCACAACGATTTGTGCAGGCGATGAACACTCACGGTTTGCACCGCCCAACAAACGCCTCGCACCACAGGGGTATTTGTTGCCATCACACTTTTCATACAACAAGGGGGACATCATCATTGCCTGTGACACATCAGTCTCTATGGCAAGACATTACGGTATGTTGTTCGGTGAGATTGCACGTATCGCTGAGGACGTTAAGCCCGACAGCATTCGCATCTTGTGGTGGGACACATCCGTGTGTGGAGATCAGAAGTTTGAGCCACATCAGTACGCAAACATTGCAGCACTTATGAAACCTGCGGGGGGCGGCGGTACAACCCCTGACTGTGTTGTGCGGCACATCGTTGATAAGCAGTACAAACCACGTGCAGTCATCTGGCTAACCGACGGCTATCTGTACGGCCCTGCGCCGGTGGTCAACGTGCCTGTGCTGTGGGGTGTCGTCAACAACGAGCACTTCGTTGCACCCGAAGGTAAAACCATTCACATCTACGGGCAACTGTAAACAACCAGTGTCACTTCTTTCTTTACGGGGACATATGTCCCCATTTACTTCAGGAGAGTAATCATGGAAGCAAATCAAACCTTCATCAACGCCATCATCAATTCAGTAGTCAACCTCGTCATCACACGTATCGGTGAGCTTGGTCTCGTTTCAGACATACACAAACGTCTTGATGACATCGAGAAAAAAGTCGATGAGCGCAAGCCTGAGCTTGAACAATCCCTTGAGATGCTGCTGCAACAAAGCACGTGGTTCGGTGATCTCATTGCTAAACAAGTTGACATGCGTATTGAGGAGCAAGATATTGATTCAAACATGCGCAACATTGCTGAAGAAGTTATTGACGCCTGTGTCAATGATGTCGTGACACAGAAGATCGACAACTATGACTTCTCAAGCGCTGTACACGATGCAGTCAACGACATCATTGGCGACTATGACTTCAGTGATGAGGTTTCTTCGTGCGCTAGTGACTTGGACTTGGTGTCCGACGACGGATGCCGCGAGATCTTTGAGGAGATGTTTGACGAGCGCTTCAACGACAAGCTCAAGGGTTTAACTGTTAGCGTACAACTACAAGGAGAGTAATCATGGGATATAGATCAGACGTAGCGTATGTCATCAAGTTCAAAACAATCGAAGAGCGCGACGCGTACGTGACGTACATGTCAGCAAAGAATGATGAACACATTAAGCAAGCTTTGACAGAAGTGGACTTCTCTGACAAAGAAGATCCGATCATTACATTTAAAGCAGAAAATGTGAAATGGTACAACGGATATCCTAGTGTCGAGGCGCACAAGTTTATCTACAGCCACGCGCATGAGCTTGAGGTGGCATCGTTTCGCTTCATAGCAGTGGGTGAAGATGGACAAGAAGAATGCGAAGAAGAAGTGATAGCGTACATTGATAACCTGCACGAGTACCTTTATGCAGTACACAAAATTGCAACAAACTTTTAATCACAAGGAGAGTAATCATGGGTTTCACAGCTAACTTCAATCAAGTATATGCCGTCCACAAGTACGAAGATGCGGATTGGTTTTTCAACAAGATCACACCCGTTAAGTCAGCCAAATGGGGTAAAGATCAACGTCCGCTTGGTCGGCGTACTGCGTGGCACTACAGGCTAGAACGTGGGCAAGACGCAGCCCACTATGACGTGTGCCTGTATCACACCAAAATGATCCGTTACGTCAAGCCCGATCAGCATGGTTATCGTGAGGTGTACATCCGTGGGCACGACTCAAACACATCACGTTCGTTCCTCGCGCACAACATACACCAGTGCTACAACGGTCACGGTGCGCGGTTCACTGATACAAAAAACACAGTGCGCTTCGTACCGTTTTCGCCGTATACGCACGGGGCAGATTGGTCAGCACGTCTGGTCTTTGATCCCAACGGCAGACTTGTTGTGGAGCGCAGTGAGCACCTGCCCATCTATCGCGCTACGGTTACGACTGAACAGCGTGAGAAACGTGCGGAGTTACGCAAACAACTTAAGGTTATAAACATGCTCGCTGCGCTGCGCATAGACACATACCGAGCCAACGCCGAGTGGGAGGAAATAAGGGCGTATAAAGAGACGTTGGCAACACGAACTATCAACAACCTCAAACGTGACGTGCAAAGGTGTGGAAAAGACCTAAACGATGCAGACTTTGTAGCGTCTATTCTTGAGGATCTTGGGCAGAAAGTCTTTGACAATCTGTACTCACACCACCTCACTAAAAATGACCTGATAGTCGGCAGTCGCCGGTCGATGAGTGGTCAGTATTTACGTGACTCAGCGTCTACACTTGCGACTAATATAAAGGTTAAGCAGTTCACTGCTGCGCTTGAACGTGCGGTGATGCAGGTGTTCAGTCTGGACGGTAAAGATGGACGTGAAGCCTATCCAGACTTCATGCCAAGCAGTGACGTGCCCAAAACTTATCTTTGGTAATAGGAGATTAAACATGCATATCAAGACAACATCAGAGAGCACCAATGTGCTCGAAACATTCAAGCGGCACTGGAGGTTGCTTAAACAACCATACCCGTGGAGAGATCCCAAAGTTATCAAGGAGCGCAAACGTATTGCTGCATTAGACAAAGCGCGTATTGAACTCAGACTAGGTGGAGGTGTGGAATGAAAGACATCAACAACTTAAACATTGTGGATCAAAGAGTTCTTAAATATATAGAACACGAGCTACCCGATTTGCGGGATCAGTTCGCCAAAGCTGCTATCACGGGGATACTTTCCGGCAAGTGGGGACAAATGCCACAGTACAAACCGGAAGAAGCTTTTGCAGACTTTGCATACAGAGTCGCGGACGAAATGATAAAGCGAAGAGAAAAATGAAATTAATGGATCTTAATGAAAAAGCTGTGAGAGTGAAGCAACCTGTGTTTTACTTAGGCGGCATTACTTACTTACCTCATTACACACAGAGACATTTGTGGGTCGGCCCCGGCAGTGAAAATAAACGATTGACCTACAGCACAGCAGAACTTACCGAAAAAGGTAATCTTGGTGCGATGTTTTTGTGGCACAGATCTTGGACGGAAGACGTGCAAGGTTGGAGGATGCTATGACCGACACCGTAAATAACCCGAAGCACTACACTTCGCACCCATCCGGTGTAGAGTGTATTGAAATAACTGAGCACATGTCGTTTAACTTAGGCAACGCTGTTAAGTATGTATGGCGGGCCTCATTAAAGGGCAAAGAAGTCGAGGACTTGCGTAAGGCTCGATGGTATATCGACCGAGAGATTAAACGAATCACAAAGGAAAAATAATGGACATATTAAATCTTATGAAGGAAACCCACAAAGATATGCTTCAAGAGCTGTGGGATAGAAATCTCATAAAAATATTTAAAAATAATAAAATCATTTATATGAATGTCTGTATTAATGATTTTTTATCATCGGAAAACATTTCATACAACGAGTTTGTGATACTCAAAAGAGTCCCGAAATGGCCGCATCAACAACGTTGTAATGTCCTTCGTTTTATTGCGGCGTATCTTCCGGACTTAAATGAAAAACTTTGGGACACAAAATGGACTGAAGATCAACTCATAGACTGGTTAAACAAAAAAAATATTAATACCTTACTTGCCCCTGCCGATAACCGTAAGGTCATTAAAGAAAGAAAAACAAGAGAATTGTCGAATAAATTACTCGCTCAAGACAAATTGCAAACAGTTAAGGCGCTTATCAATAATGATGCTCACTCCAGAAACTGGCACACAGTTAAATAAGGAAATTTATGGACTATAAAGATCTTGCCGCACAGGCACAAATATTGATTGAATACATGAAAGTAATGATGGCCCGTCACGATTGGCACGGGGTGTCTGATGCAGCTAACGATCTCAGAGAATTGGAGGCTGAGATACGTTCTTTGGAGGAGGCTGAGATGCGTTCTTTGGATTCGTGGAAATCTAATAGAGATGCGGAGTGAAACATGGAAAACACAGATGATGTAGGTATAAGGTGTAATGAACATCCCGACGCACCGCATGGCTTCATGCGTGACGCATCACACAGCGCGGGTAGATATGTCTGTGAATGTGAGAGTTGGGAAGAACCAAAGCAACAACCTGTGGGGTATGTATCGGGGTTTTATGGTGGGTATTGCGTCATCCAACCATTAGATCCTGCTGTTGTTTTGCCCGTTGGTATGGCTTTGTACCGCGCAAAAGAATGGGTTGGGATGACTGATGAAGAAGTGAGCGAGATTATTCGTAAAGAGATTGGTTTTAATTCTTGCTTTGGGCCAGAAGAATCTTTTGCCCGCGCCATCGAATCCAAATTAAAGGAGAAAAATCATGGCTAAACTTCCATACACATTTACCATCTGCCCAGATGATGAACCGCCAAAGTTGTTTACCGCATTAACACCAAGATTGCTCTTTGCCATGCGTAATGGTGTTGTAGACATGACGATTGACCAGAAGCAGCTTATTTGGCCTACCTCAAGAAAAGGGGTGACAACAATAAATAATCATAAGGACAAATCAAATGAACGCATTTGAAATAATTGAAAAAAATGGTTTAACTTTGCACGGTGACATCGAGCACTTTGCTGAGTTGATTAGACAAGAAGAACGCCAAGTAGTGTTAGACGCTATTGATGCTTTGTGGGGCATGGAGCGTGACAGGAATAATATGTTTTCAGAAGGTTATGACTACGCTTTGGGGCATATCAAAGAGGTCGTTGATTCAAGGAGTTAGCAATGAAACGCGAACTATATGATTTCGTCACTCCTCCCTCCACTCCGAAGGAAGCTGTGACAACCTTATATTACTTCCCGCATCAGAGGGAGTGTGGCATGGGGTTACAGTATCGAGCACCGGCTTATAACGACCCGCCGTGTATGGCAGCACATTACGATTCGGATGGGATCTTGTTGTTTACACGCTTTATATTTAAGGACGGTACGTGGAGAGATGATTAACAGGAAAAAACCCGCCGGATGAGCCTTTTACATGGTTTAAACGGTCATATAAGACCAATACAGTAAAAGAAAACCCGCCTTTTGGGCGGGTTGGTCAAGGTAGCTATGACGAATTTTACTCGTCTTCGCCTTCCTCTTCCTCTGCTGCATCACGTGCTTCAACAGCAGCAAGCAGTTTCTTGTAAAGATCACTAAGACCAGAGCTAATTTCTTGCTCGCCAAGCCAGTCAATAACTTCGTCGTATTCAAACTCAGTCAAATCAACGCTTACAAATACTTCGTCCATGATATACCCCATTAAATTGAAGATCCACGAAAATATGCACACCCATCGATCACCTCCGCTAACTCCGGTGGAAGCAATCTACCCATATTATCATACGTTAGTATTGCAAAACCACTACACCACGGCACTGGATTATCTTCAATGTAATCAAAGGCTTGCGATTTTGGGTCGGCCAGCATCCCTGTTGAGATGCCCCAACGACGACCTTTATAGTCGCCCCATCCTTTTACTTCTAGCAGGTGCGTATGTCCTGACACTGTACTGATTCCCGATTTTAAAACATTATTGTATCCAGAGTGAATGCCTGAGTGTTGTAAACGATGTTTAATCATGGTGTTGTCATTGACTAATACAGACCAACTTACAGACCATTCAGGCAAATGGTCAGACAGCCTTGTACCCTGTATGTCTCTGTATTCAGGCACAAGACCCGATAACCTTTTTTCAAATCGAATGTCGTGGTTACCAATTGTTCTATGCAAAATAACGTTCAGTCCCTTGCAAGCTTTGACGATAGCGTCCATGTGGTGCTGCACCGACTCTAATTCCTGCTTGAGTGTGGGCTTAGTTTGCCAACCCTCGGGGCCGTATTTTGAAATCGTTGCCCCGTCAAGAATGTCGCCGTTGGCTATGATCATCGTCGGTTTTATCTTTTTTATGACTTTGATCAAAGCTTCAAACGCCACGCTCGTTTCATTGGGCATAAAATGGGCGTCGCTAAAAACTATAACAGGCCCATTTATATTTGCAATCGACCGGATCTTGTCTTCAGTATGCAGAATTTTATACAACCGCTGGTCATTAAATGCTTCAAGTGATATGCCCCGCCTATTCTCGATGCTCCTACGACGTTCCTGTGCTTGCCTTAGACTTATCCCTACTTCTTTGGCAACAAGGCTGGCACTACCTAACCGTTTCCAGATCTCAATAAACTCATCTTCTGTAACGCTTGACTTTGCCATGATCGCTCCAAATTTTGGAAGACGAGTGGGTTATATCACACTAATAAAAAAATTTCATTAAGGTGCAACTTATGATTTGTCCATACTGCGCTGACCCCAAAACAACAGATGGTTACCCAACAAGAGTGACAGACACACGCCGTTTTTTCGATGACGTAAGACGACGGTTTTACATGGAGCGCAAGCGCGTATGTACGCATTGCAATCAACGTTTCACAACGCGGGAGTTCTCCCCTGTCATAAAGGAAAAAACTAATCATGCAACCTGATACACGAGTACGAATCAAGAGCACGGGCGAAATAGGCTACGTTGTAAAGGAAGACGACGATGGGATGCTATGTATACGCATACCCGCAGACAACGGCTGGCCTTTTCCCCACTACGCCTTCATCAACCGCAAAGATGTTGTGCTGGCAAAAGTTTCTAAACAACCCAACGACATAGAGGAGGCACCGTTTTGAGAACACCCGAAGGACGCGTTAAAGATAAGATCACTAAGCTGCTCAAGTCTTACAACGTTTACTACTTTTTTCCTGTTACAGGTGGTTACGGTATGTCAGGTATTCCTGACATCGTTTGCTGCCACAATGGACGCTTCGTTGCTATTGAATGTAAAGCAGGGAAGAACAAGACCACGGCACTACAAGACAGGCAGCTTGAGTTAATCCGTCAATCTGGCGGTATAGCGCTTGTCATCAATGAGGAAAACATCCATGAAGTCGAAAAAACTATCAGCGGAACGTGAAGAAACAATAAAGCTTGCAAGAGAACTTCTTGAGGGCGCTATAAAAGAACAAGTTAACTGCGTATTGATTGTGGGTGACGAAAAGAAAGACACTTTTAAGATGCTTGGGGTTAACGCAAATATCATAGAAGTGTACGACCTTGTTGCTAGTTCATTAGAACGTTTGCAAACACACTTGGGAAAAGAGATGTCTTCCAACAGGACACTCAACTAATGAAAACATTGGTCATAGATTTTGAAACACGTTGGGACAGAAAAAAGTACACACTAAGCAAGTTGACGACAGAGCAATACATCAGGGACAAACGGTTCAAAGCATTTGGGTTATGCATTAAAGAGTTAGGTTCAGATGACGATCCAGTATGGATTTCTCACAAAGATATCCCTGAATTTATAACATCGATTGATTGGTCGAACACCGCAGTGCTCGCTCACAACGCGCAGTTTGACGTGGCTATATTGTCGTGGGTATACGGAGCCAACCCTGCGCTAATTTTTGATTCGTTGTCTATGGCACGAGCGTTGCGGGGTGTGGAAGTTGGCAACAGCTTGGCAAAACTTGCAGATGAATTCGGTCTGCCGCCTAAAGGTCAAGCTGTGCACAGCACGGATGGGTTGGTTGAGCTTACTTCTGAGATAGAGAAAGAACTTGCCGAGTATTGTGCGCATGACACGTTCCTGTGTGAGCAGGTGTTCAACCGTCTGGTTGATGGGTTCCCTGCTAAAGAACTCAAACTGATCGACATGACGCTGAAAATGTTCACACTACCTCGGCTCGTGTTGGATGTTGAGATGTTGCAACAAGCCATTGATGAAGAGGAGCGCAAGCGTGGAGAATTACTGGGACGACTTGGGGTGGATGACAGCACGTTGGCGAGTAATAATCGATTCGCAGATCTTCTGTGTCATATGGACGTGGCGCTCCCCACAAAACTTAGCAAGACCACCGGCAGACAGACTTATGCATTTGCTAAAAATGACGCGTTGTTTCAGTCTCTGCTCAATTCAGAGCGGGAGGACGTTGCCCTGCTGTGTGAAGCACGTCTTAAAGTCAAGTCAACCCTTGAAAGAACTCGTGCCCAACGTTTCCTTGACATTGCGTCAAGAGGGGCACTGCCCGTTCCCCTTAACTATTACGGAGCACATACGGGTCGATGGTCAGCGAGTCGAGGTTCAGGGCTTAATTTACAAAATCTCAAACGTGGATCTTTCTTACGTCGTTCCATTCTGGCACCCGAAGGACACAGCCTCGTCGTCTGCGACCTCTCCCAAATTGAACCCAGAATCCTTGCATGGATCAGCGGATACGATGCACTCTTAGATATTTTTAAAAGTGGGCAAGACCCATACGCTGCGTTCGGTGCGCAGATGTTTAACATACCTGACCTAAGTAAAGAATCACACCCTGACCTACGACAGTCTGCCAAGTCAGCGTTGCTCGGTGCTGGTTACGGTATGGGGTGGGCATCGTTCTCGGCACAGTTGTTGACAGGGTTCCTTGGCGCACCACCCATGATGTACGACAAGAAGTTTGCCAAACAAGTTGGTGTAACTGCTGCCGCAGCTGAATCGTTTCTTCAAGACAGCGTATTGACCAAGCAGTTTGAGAAGATACCTCATACATGCACAGAAGAAGAACTGTTTTACCACTGCTTGGCAGCTAAAGCTATCATCGAGATATACCGCAAGGCGGCGCAGCCTGTGACGGACTTCTGGGCGTTGTGCAACTCAGCAATAAATCACTGTCTGTTAGAGGGCAACGAGTACACATACAAGTGCATCACATTCAGGAAAGAAGAAATTCTCTTGCCAAACGGCATGAAACTGCGGTATCCTGACATCAAAGTTTCAGAAGAAAAAGGGGTGGTGTATGGCCCCGACGAGACCAAGCTGTACGGTGGGAAGCTGACCGAAAACATCGTTCAGGCGCTAGCTCGTATTGTAATGACAGATGGTATGCTGAGAACTCAAAAGAAGTACTCGGTGTGTTTAACCGTGCACGATGAAGAAGTAGTCATCGTGCCGGATGCCTATGTCCAAGAGGCAGAAGGGTGGGTCTTGGAGCAGATGACGATGGAGCCAAAGTATATGCCGGGAATACCTTTGGCAGCAAATGTTAGTTCGGCAAAACGTTATGGAGATGCAAAATGACAATACCAAAATCAGTAAAGATCGGCGATAAGCGCTACACAGTTTGTGTAGGCAAAACGCCTAGCAACTACACGCTAGGTGAAATTAAATATATCAGTCAAACAATCAACGTATATACAAAAACCAAGATGCGCAAGATTTCCAAGTCAGAGCAGCAAGTTGTGTTCTGGCATGAGGTCGTTCACGGCATACTTGAAGAGATTAAACCCAAACTCAACAACGATGAGCGATTTGTTCAAAGCTTTGCCGAGCATCTTGTTAACGTATTCAAATCTGCGAGGTTCTAATGAAGGCTTGGTCTCACTCAGCGCTCAAAGATTTTGAAGGTTGTGCAAGACGTTATCACGAAGTACGTATACTAAAAAATTATGAACAAAAAGAAACAACGCAAACTCGTTACGGTAAAGATTTTCACAAAGCTGCGGAAGATTACGTCAAAAATAATGTACCTATACCCACACACTTTTCTTTTGCACAACCTACGATTGATGCGCTTCTTGCAAAACCCGGAACTAAATATGCTGAATATGAAATGGGTTTAACTGTTGATTTAAAACCGTGCAATTTTAAAGACGATAAGTGTTGGGTGCGAGGTATTGCTGATTTATTAATTGTTGATGAAGAAAGTCTTACTGCATGGGTGATTGATTACAAAACAGGAAAAGACAAATACCCAGACAAAGAACAGTTAACGCTGATGTCTCTTATGACGTTTGCGCATTTCCCTATTATTCGTATAGTGAAGTCTGCTTTGTTGTTTGTTGTTAAAGATTCGATGATTAAACACAAAGTTTTGCTTGAAGAAGTTACGGAATATTGGCAAGACTATCGTGAACGTGCCGCACGTCTTGAAGCAGCGTTTGCAAACAACGTGTGGAACCCCAACGCCACGCCTTTATGTTCGTGGTGTCCTGTTAAAACCTGTGAATTTAATAAAGGGCATTGAGATGACACAAGTTAATGGCAAACGTGACTACAAACACGCATACAAACTACAGAAAAAATCTGGCGAAACAAAAGATCAACTTGAACGCCAACGCGCAAGGAGAATGTATGACAAAGACGGTATCGATAGAGCCGGTAAAGACATTGACCATATCACACCTATTCGATCTGGGGGAAAGTCTACCAAAGGAAATACGCGACTTCGCAGCCCAAACAAAAACATGGCTGACAACGGAAAGTAACGACGCATTAGTAACGCTGTGGTCTGCTAAGCATGGAGATGGATGGTGGCTCAACCACATGGAGGTCATCCACAGCGACATATCAACAGAAGAAGCGTTCTGGCGTTTGATGCTGCATGAAATGATGCGCAGAAACTTAATGGACAAACACTACCACGTGCAAACACATAAAACTTTATACAAACTAAAATGCAAATCATAAACAACAAAGCGGTTTTGTTGCGAACGCGCAAGCCTGATAAATACACAGTCATACCGCGTAGTAAAAACCTTGGAGAAATATCCCCCGGCGTTCACGAAGTGCTTGTGTTTTGGGGGTTAGATGAAATGCGCGTATTGCGCAATCTGGGTGTGCGCAGTGTGCCGTCGCCAATTAAAGCTAAATATGATTGGCCCGGAAAATATAAACCGTTTGCGCACCAAGTTGAAACTTCAGCTTTCTTAACACTTCATCGCCGTTCATTCGTATTTAATGATCCGGGCACAGGCAAAACGCTTTCTGCGTTGTGGGCTGCTGATTATTTAATGAGTAAAAACTATGTAAGACGCTGTCTTATTTTATGCCCTTTGTCTATTATGAACGATGCTTGGATGAATGGAATAAACAAAAGCATTATTCATAGAACGGCGATTGTCGCGCACCATCAACAAGCGGTAAAACGTATTGAAATGGTTCAAGGCGATTACGAGTTTGTAATTATTAATTACGACGGACTAAACCTAATTGCTAATGAAATAAAAACTGATGGTCGGTTTGATCTCATAATTGTTGACGAAGCAAACGCGTATAAGAACGTTAGTACACGCAGATGGAAAGCTTTGAACTCTTTGATTACTCCCCACACATACTTGTGGATGATGACGGGTACACCCGCTTCGCAGTCACCGCTCGACGCTTATGGTTTAGCAAAACTTGTTAACCCAACAGGTGTGCCAAGTTTTTTTACTGCGTGGCGCGATAAGACAATGAACAAACTAACACAGTTTAAATGGGGGCCAAAACAAAACGCAGCAGAATTAGTGCATGCTGCTTTACAACCAGCGATACGTTACACAAAAGAACAATGCACTGACCTACCTCCTGTGTTGACTGAAACACGTGAAATACCTTTGACACCTCAACAACGTAAGTACTACATGATATTGAAAGAACGGATGCTTGTGGAAGCGGCGGGTGAAACAATCACAGCAGTAAACGCTGCCGCCGCAGTGAACAAACTACTTCAAATCAGCGCGGGTGCGGCTTATACAGATGAGAAAGAAGTTGTAGAGTTTGACTGCGCACCGCGTTTGGCGGTGCTGATGGAGGCGCTTGAAGAAACAAACAGAAAAGTTTTAGTGTTTGCTCCTTACAGACATAGCATCGACACCATACACGCATATCTTACTAAACACGGGGTAGCTAGCGAAGTCATCAACGGCGATGTGTCCGTCAAAAAAAGAACAGATATCTTTAGAAGATTTCAAACTGAAGACGATCCGCGAGTCATGGTTATACAGCCACAAGCCGCAGCGCACGGGGTAACGCTGACCGCTGCGGACACCGTCATCTTTTGGGGGCCGGTCATGTCGGTTGAAACTTACAAGCAATGTATCGCACGGTCAGATCGAATCGGGCAAGACTCTACAAAAGTTAGAGTGATACACCTACAAGGCAGTGCAATTGAACGCAAGATGTTTAACTTGCTAGAGGAGCGTGTGGAAGACCACGCGTTGTTGATCAAACTTTACGAAGAGGAGCTTGCACGATGAAAAAAAAGCATGTATAATTTTTGACATAACACAAGGAGAGTTGATATGGATACCGTACCAATGGATAAATTGGCCCGCGTGTACTTAAAAATACGTACGCGGATTCAAGAGCTTACGAAACAATACGAGTCTGAGATTGAAGATCTCAAGTCGCAGCAAGACGAAATCAAAGCTGCGATGAAAGATCATCTCATGGCGCTCGGCAGTAAATCGGTGAAAACCGATCAAGGCACTGTGATCTTGACAACCAAGACACGGTACTTCACGCAAGACTGGGACGCTTTCAAAACTTTTGTGGTGGAGAATGACGCGCTTGATCTTTATGAAAAGCGTATTCATCAAACCAACATGGCTAAGTTTTTGGAAGACAACCCTTCGCTTGTACCCCCCGGTTTGAACTCAGATAAAGAGTTCGATATTTCTGTAAGGAAACCAACCAAATGAGTAATGTTACTGTTTTTAATCCTTCTAAAGCCCCTTCTTTTGCTAGGCGTGGCGGCTCGTCTGCAATTGCTTTAGCGTTGACGGGTGGCGGCGGTAATGGTGCATCGGGTAAAAACATATCCATCAAAGGTGGCGTGTTTCGGTTGATCAGTGATGGTAAAGAAATTGCTGCCGTCGATGATAGGCATCTCGATGTTGTAATTGTTGGAGCTGCTCCTAAAATTGGACGTACGTTTTACGCAGCTAAATATGAAGAAGGAAAAACCACAGCACCAATATGTTGGTCTGCGGATGGCGATAAGCCCGACACTTCAATTGAATCCCCTCAGCATTCAAACTGCGCCGACTGCCCACAAAACATTCAAGGCAGCGGAGAGGGCAATAGTCGTGCCTGCCGTTTCTCACAACGCATAGCCGTAGTGTTGGCAAATGATGTTGAAGGTGATGCGCTTGCTCTGTCACTTCCTGCCACAAGTATTTTTGGTAAGGATGAAGGAGGCAACATGCCATTGCAAGCTTACGCACGTTGGTTAGCTGCCCAAGACATCAAACCCGAAGAAGTTGTCACGCGTATGCGTTTTGATACTAAAGCAGCGGTTCCTAAGTTATTTTTCAAAACTATGCGTTGGTTAACTGACGAAGAATTTGAAAGTGCGTCAGAAAAAATTGACACTGAAGTGGTGAAAAAAATGGTTACGCTGTCGTTTAGTGCTTCTCAACAAGTTGCTGCCCCTTTAGTTGAAGGTAATAGACCAAAAGCTGCGGCAAAGAAAAAAGAAGTTGTGGAAGAAATTGACGATAGTGAGCCAGAAGTACGGGAAAAAGCAGCTCCGACTAATGCAGTGCCTAAAAAATCGGGCATTGCTGCAACCGTAGCTGCATGGGACACTGACGACTAACGCGAGCGGGGGCTTGCGCCCCCGATATTTATGCCATACTCTGAACGAACTAAAGAAACAATTAAACATGCTCCGCGCACCCTAGGCTCACGCTTAGGGCGTTGGGCTATTCACAGAGATTTTTCTGTATTACGCATTTCTAAATTTACGGGTGCAACTAGACAAACGGTTTATAACTGGATGTCTGGTATGGAAGTTACACCCGCTTATCGATCACGTGTACAGGAACTTATTAACATTCTTGAGCGGCACCCTAATGCTGAACAGGCATGGAGACATATATGCGACACCTATCCCCAACAAGCATGACTACCAAAGAGTTGATAAATCACCTTGACATTGAAGTTGTGACAGACACGGTTTCACCTCAATATGTTGAGGAGTTTTTAAAACGCACACGCGAATTTATGAACTTACAAACGGAGAAAGCAACTAATAAAAAAGACGACAGTCAATTACCTTTGTTCTAACCCGTGGAGTTACCATGCAACCGCAAGAGTTTCTGGCGGCGGTGCTCCCATCGACGGGCGTTTACTGTGTAGCCGAGCTAACATCAAAAAAGAAAGAGCATGTTTTTGCAACAAATTTAGGAGAGTTTAAGCATGTCGTAGACACATGGGTTAAAGAAAAAAAGGATGTTTACTTTGCATTAGCCACTTTTAAAAAAGAAGGTAGCCGCACGGCTAAAAACGCTGAATACATTCGCGCTGCTTTTTTGGATTTAGACGGTTACGAAACTAAACGAGCTGCTGCTGAAGCGCTTGATGTGTTTCTTGAAAAGACCGACTTAGTTCAACTTGGGCAGCCGCTTGTTGTTGATTCGGGTGGTGGGCTGCATGTGTATTGGCCTTTTACGGTTGATGTGCCTATTGATCAATGGAAACCTGTTGCAGAGAATTTAAAAAGGCTCTGTGCTCAGGAAAACATGAAGATTGATAACAGCGTAACTGCTGATGCGGCGCGTGTATTGCGCATACCGGGGACGGTTAACTTTAAACCTAAGTATCCTAAGCCTCGTGCTGTACGTATTATGTTAGAGGCTAAACCTCAAGCGTTTGAGTTTGAGTTGTTTTCTCAATCTCTTGTCAAAAAATTAAACGGGCATGCATACAATCCTTCTTTAGCAGAAAAGATTGAGATTGAAGGTGAGCGTCCTAAACGAGACAACTCAGTTGCATCAGTTAAATTATTTGATAATTTACAAAGCGAATTTAAAGTTTTGTGGATTAAAAGCATTGAGGGTACGGGTTGTAAACAACTTGAGTATTACAAAGAACATGCTTCTAATGACGGCATGGAACCTTTGTGGCGGGGGTTGCTTTCTTGGACATCCAGATGTGTAGATAGCGATGAATACTCGCGTCGTCTTTCGGAGATGCATCCGTATGACGAAGAGCGTATGCATCAAAAATTGCGCGAAATTAAAGGCCCATATCCGTGCGTAAAAATGGACAGCGAAAACCCCGGCGTATGCACAAAGTGCTCACACTGGGGAAAAATTACCAACCCGCTTATTCTATGCAGGACTTTAATTACAGATAACACCGAGAAACAGATTGAAGTACAGGACGAAGAGGAAATCCTACCTGCGGTTTATACGCGCCCCGCACCCCCACGGGGGTTTAGCTACGGCGCAAAGGGTGGTGTTTTTGTAGACAAAACACTTGAGGATGATCAAGGCAACAAATCAAAAAAGTCAACAATGATCTTGCCTTTTACGCTTTTTGCAGTAGATATCCTAAAACAACCTACCGGCGATCATATAGTTCATATGATTGCCGAACGCGAAAATGATTACCACGACGTATTAATAAATCAAAAATCAGTAGTTAGCAAAGACGAAACAGTTAGAACTTTAGCTGCACAAAATATTATTGCGTCTTTCGGATCTGGTAATGATAAAAATTTGTTTGACTACGTTCGTGGGTGTGTCGAAAATGCAAGTGTTTCAAAGACGCCAATTATTATTCCATCGAATTATGGATGGCAAAGCTTTGACCGTTTGATAGAAGGGCGCAACACACCTTTTGTATATAGCGGTGCCGTATATCAAAATGGAGATATGCGCAAAGTTCCTATGCCAGATCTTCAAAACATTACCAACAGCATGCGCTCAATGGGTACGCTAGACGGTTGGAAAAATATTGTTCAAGTATTAATTGATAAAGGCTTAGACGAATTACTTGCTGTGCTGTGCGTGGGGCTTGGCTCTCCGTTTATGGCGTTTAGTAAGTTGTCAGGGATGACTTATCACTTGGGTTCAACAGAGTCAGGCACAGGTAAAACACTTGCACTACGTCTTGCGGGTAGTGTGTGGGGGCATCCCGATCATTTTCGTGTTAGTCGATCAACGTCTGATGTAGCTATGGTGCACCATGCGGGAATGCTTGGAGCACTGCCTCTTATTTCTGACGAAATTACGGTAAAGAACCGGCGTGACTTTGAGTGGTTCCCTGCCATGATCTTTGATATTAGTGAGGGCAAGGGTAAAGATCGTATGGAATCAGGCGCAAACAAAGAACGCTTGAACACAACCATTTGGTCACTGCTTGCACTGATGGCATCTAACACACACGTTGTGGACTACATGACAGGTAACCGCAAGCACTCTTCAGAAGGCGAGCTGCGGCGCGTTCTTGAGTTAACGCTGTCTGAAATTCTTACTTGGGACGATCATGAGCGTGAGGCTATTGTGTCGCTGTCTCAAAACTATGGTGTGGTCGGCCCGCTCTACGCACAGTGGTTATCTCAAAATGCGATGGAGGCATTGAAGCTGTACAAGAAGATTGAGAAACACATTCGTATGGAGTTTAGATCGCCCGACGATGAACGTTTCTGGACTGCGGGTAACGCTTCATGTATCGCAGGTGCCGTGGTTATGGGCAGCAAATACATGGGAATCATTGACCTACCTGTGGAACGCATCATGCGTGTGTTTCGCAACCTAGTGTTCAAGAGCAGGGAGACTGTGAAGAGCAGCAAGCGCACGGTTGAGGATGTGATGAACGCTTACACCCGTGAGTTCTACGGTAAGTTTGTTGTGATTAAACAAGCTGAGGGAACGCTCGCTGCTACGCTTGGTGACAGTGGAATTATTGATGAAACTATCTCTCGCACAGAAATTGCAGGACGTGTTGAGCACGGCATCACTGCGGGGCACATCGATTACTACATTGAAGAAGCATTGCTCAAGTCTTACTGTGCGTCTATGAGTTTTGGGTACTCTGACTTTAAGAAACAGATTGAGCGTCTGTACCGCGTCACATACGGTAAGACTGACTTGATGAAAAAGACCAGAGGTCCAACGATGAGAGTCAATGCAATCCGAATCTCAATCCCAGAAATCGAGGACTGATATTGCTTTTCCGTGGGAGCATGTCCCACTAGGAGGCGGGTTTTTTGTCCCTACACTCAATCCACAACGTACTATAGAGAAAGCACATAGGGCAGCTATGACTGCCCGTGTGTTTCACTTCAAGAGCATACCCTGCATCATTAACGGGAAACTTGGCGTCTATTTTCAGCGGTTGCGGCGATGAACTTCTGCGCGTAGCCGATACGTGCTTGCCGTATGCGATCAAGTGTCTCGCGCTTTTGTTGGGGAGACATGTCCTTACGCTCACGCACATCACGCTCCATCTGTGCGTACTCCCCCATCTGTTGACGGAAGCTACCTGCCGAAGATGCCAGACCTAAAATCTGTCTGTTCTCTTTAACAAATTCTTGAACGTCACTAGCATCCCCGCGCCGTGTGAGTTCTTTGTAAGTGCGCTGCCGCTGCTCAATGTTGCTGACCACCTGATAGGCGTAGTTGATCAAGCCTTGAGCGTCACGGGGTTGGAACAAACCACCCACGATAGGCATATCGCTTGCTCGCATCTCAGGATCAGCTTTTCCTGGCTTCTCCAATACAGTGTTACCCATGCTTGAGATTGCAAGACCAAGAGGGCCAAAGTATCCACGAACGAGATAATCAAGCTGTATGGGGGACAAGCCGTACTCTTTGCCACCCACCGTAAAGCTAGTCAGTGAGCTAAGCATCTTGGCAACTTCTGACGTATTAGAGCGCATGCGCTGCGAGGGGATTAGCGCTTCTTCTCGTTCACTCTCTATGCCGCGCCCTGAGAAGAACGAGTAGTTCGTAGCAACCTCAAGCGCTGGCTTAATAGCTTGTGGAATAAGCCCCGGCATCGTGTTACCCAAGATACTCTTCAGCGCAGGGAACACTTGCCCTACTTCAGCTTTACCATCTGCCAGATGCACTATCATCTCAGGCAGTGCTTTGAACAACACGCCAACTTCAAACGGGATGGGGATACGGAAAGGCTCACTGAACCCCGGTATATAGACAAAGAAGTTGTTGTACTTCTCATCTGGGTTAGCATTCTTATACGCCTCATCATCTTGCATCATGGCTGCGTACAGCACGGTCATACCTGCAAGCATCATGCCGCGTGTCCAGAACTTCTTGCGGACTTTTAACTGCTGATCAAACGGCATTTTGCCAGCAAACCCCGAACGGTACAGCACGTCCAGACCTTGAATCTGTGCGTTCAAGAACGGCACCATCATTGACAGCATCATCACAGACGGCGACAGCCCACGACGGTTAAAGTTCATAGACTCAAGCGTAGCCAGCGTAGCTTCCATCTCTGACATACCTTGTTTGATAAAGCTGTTGTACAGCACAACGCGAGTCGATGCGTCGCCCTGTATTGCCAACGTGTCAAGCTTAGCCAGCTTAGTCGCCCACCCTTCTTTACCGCTAGCAATGTCACGAAGAATCAAACTTAAATCTTCAGAGGTGCCGGTAAAGACTTGCCCACCAAGCACACCACGCTCGCGTAGTTCTTTCTCGCTTTCACTCTTACCCTGCCGCATCTTGCGAAGTTCTTTAAGCGATGACAGCACAGGGGTAAAGTTTCCTCCGGTTGTTAAAGCCGCAGACATTGAATCGCGGAACAACTGACGGAAGGCATACAACGGGTTGCGCGTAATGAACAAGCGCAACACTCTGGAAGGAATATTAAATAGCTTAACAACTTGAGGTATGGTGGCAGAAACCCCTTCAAGTCCTTTCACTAACAAGTCAGCAGGAACACCAAGCGTTTCTGTATCGATCACGGCGTACATAGGTTCACCGCGTTCTTTAAAGCGAATGACGTTAGCCCCCGCAGGACCGTCACCTTTCCCAATCTTAGCCACAGGCATAGCGCTCGTACCAAGACTGCGTAACGTGTAGGCTACATTTTTTGTGGCTAGATTTCGCATAGCAAAATCAACGAACATGTTGGTGTTCTGCACAGAGCTGGTAAAGAAGTCCAGAATCTTTGTGTTACCACCAACAAGTTGATCTAAGTACGGCTGATCTTTTAAGTTGCCAATACGAATGGGAGAGATCTCACCACCAAGCATAAGCTGGACGGTGCCATTCTGTACCCGATAGAACGGAATGTAGTCGTTAGTGCGCAACAGCCTATCTTCATCAATTTTACTGATAGCGCCCGTTTGCACAGCAAACTTTACTAGGTTTCTGTTGTACTCGTTATAGAGCGTACGTGCCTTATCAAAAGCTTTTTTAATCTCTGGCTGAGACTCAACGTAACGCTTTAGCCCTACTAAGTCAGACAGTTTGACGCTAGGATCAAAGTTCAGCGTATCAAGCCCAACACGTTCTGCACGAATAGCCGCCATCCAAGACGTAAACATTTTGTTAGCAGAGTCAACGCCCATGTCGGGCACTTCTTTAAGTGCTGCTGCAACATCTTTTAGAGATACTGTGCCTCCACTGCGCACAATGAACTCTTCACGTCCGTCTGCACGTTTCTTTTTCTCTAAGATTAACGCACCGTTGTTTACAACTTCAGCCGTAAAATTATTGCGTTGATCGTGCATTCGTAAATAAGACATCATTTGCGTAGCAGCAAGTGAGTCTTTCATTTGTGCAGCAATACGTTCAAGCGGATCAAAGCGATCAATATATTTGGTACGAAACGTCATGCCTGTGTTACCACCAAAGATTTTGTCAAACGTACTGGGCGGTGAGCCTGTAATTTGATTTATCACCGTAGCGTAGTTTGCAGGCATATTAGATGGGAACGCATCTTTGCTTCTACGAAACACAACCTGTCCGTCAGCGTCACGATAAGCGCCGGGAGTACCGGATTTTATTACACGTCGTGAACGGCTTAGTAAGTAGTAAATATCAGCAGGCTTAAGAGCACTGTAACGCCCAAGCCCAAGCACATCACGCAACACTTGCCGCAATGCACCAATCATTTCTTGCACAAAACGTTTAACCGCAGCAACTGTAGATTCTGTAGCGCGAGCTTCTTCTACGTGTGCAATTAACTCACGTATAGCGGCGCGTTGTTGACCAATAATAGAAGTGCCAACACGTTGCAGATTAAGAATGGTGCCATATACTTCGTCGTGTACGCCCATTTCTTTAGCAAGACCAATAACGCCTCCCGGTTGAGAATCAACACGGAAAACAAGATCATCAAGCCCGCGCTCACCAAGAATAATATCAACGCCGTAATGACCAATTAGTTCGTGCGCAATAGTAGTTTCAAGATCAAGCATGTTGCCGTGGTTAACACCAATAATAACAACGGTGCCATCCGGCATAACACCACCACGAACTTTTGCAGTTTCTTCATCCATACCTTGCTGCATGAGCGCACGGATAAAGTTTTTTGGCGCATCAAACAGTGTCTCAGCATAAACAAGCTTCACACCCTTTGGCAAATTAGCTTTGACCTGTTCAATTTTTTGCCGCGCTTCTTTAAGATCAACAACCGAGTCTGCAACTTCTTCAATACGAAAACTTGTAGGCCCAAGTGATGTTGGAAAAATAGCGGTGTTTTCAAACTCCTCAACATTTTGAGAAGTTGATGTAATACCCGCTTGTGCATTACGTGCTGCCGCTGATTTAGCTCCGTTCTTAGCCCGTTTTTCTCTTTCAAGCGTATCAAGGTCTGGCGTTTTTTCCGTAGCCAAACGCTGATCAGCGCCACCACCTTTTAAAGGTTTTAATCGCTGCGTTTTTAATTGTTCACCAACAACTTTAAGTTTTCCAGCAGGCGTTATTTCAGTTTGTTGCGTAGCATTTACGACGCGATAAATCTCAGGATCAGTTAATAAAACAACATCGCCTTGTAGCGTGGCAAGATCTTTACGTAGTTCTTTAATTTCGCCTTCTAACTTTGAGCGCCCTTTGGTGTCTTCTGATGGAGCGTTGCGTAACTCTTCACTACGCTTATCAATAAACAGTTGAATTTTTTCTTCAACCCCTTCATCAGATACTTTATATTTTTTAGCAAGCCGCTCAACCGCAGCTTGATAGTTCTTTTCTATATTGCGCTGTTCTTTTAGCCACAAAGGTTCTTCTTTAATCAACACAGTACGTTTGTCGGTATAGTCCTCTTGATAAATAGTTCCGCCACGAATTTCATTCAAACTTTCGTTTGACATATTATTAATATTTTTTTTCTCAATTGCTTCATTAACTCTTGTTTCAAGCGTAGATATTTGTGCTGTAATTTTTTCAATAGCTTTAGGATTAGACGTGTTTTCAAGTTGTTTATTAAGTTCTTTGATTTTTTTTCTGTACTCAATAATTGCTTTTTCATTAGCTTTTACAAAAGCATCTTGATTACGAATATCTTGAATTTGTTGTTCAACAGCCGCAATTTGTTGATTTATAATAGTAAGTCTGTCTGTTTTTGTTGTTCCAATTTTAACAAGCGTGTTATTTTTTTCAGCAATATTTCGTGCTTTTTTAAGCGCTTTTATGCGTATGTTTAATTCTGCTTCAGTAGATGTAACAGGCAATAAAACAGTAGCTTGTAGTTTAGGAGTCGTAACGCGGCGTGATGCAGGGATAATTTTGTAGCGATTATTTATTGTGTAGAATGCTTCGTTAAGAGAAACAATACCGTCCATTGCCGCAAGGCGTGTTTCTTTTATTCGTTTGTTTCTATCAGCAGCGTCGGCTAATTCTTTACGCGCAGCTTCAAGTTGTGCAACGAGCGCACGTTGTTTATCTTGGGCAGACTGTTGATTTTTTTCTTCTCCAATATTTCTCTCAGCTTTAGGGTTTTGTTTAAGTTCAGCAAGCCGTTCTTTTAACTTGTCTAATTTTTGGCGTTCTTGTACAACACGTTCATCAAGTGCAGCTTTAAGACTTATCTCTTGTTCAGTTAATTCAACCGGACCTTTTTTTACAAACTCATTAAAAGCAATTTGTGCTTGGTGCATAATGGATAATGCATCACTATGGTCTGCTTCAAGCTTTTTAAGTTTTGTGTTTAGCAAAATAACAGATTCGGCGTATCCCTCTGCAACAACTCCTTCAGTGCCAGAAAGTTTGTTCTGGCTTTCTTCAAGCTGTTTTTTAGTATTTTGAATTTGTTTTTCAAGTTGCTGCACTTGCTTTTCAAGAGGCGCAACATTGTTTTTAAGTTCATTAACACCTTTTACAAAATCTTCAATTTTAATGACAATGCCGTTAAGCCCAGTGATAGAACGCCGAACTTCTGCAAGCGTTTGCAGCGTGATAGTTGTTTGATTTTGTACAGCTTCAGTAGCGTTGTTTATTAAAGACCGCAAACCTTCAACTTGCTGACCACGAAAAATATTTTTAATTCCATTAATAATACGACTTGAAGCTAAAAGAATTTCAGGAGTACTGCGAATAAACACACGAGGTTCTTCCTCAAACAATTCAAGTTGTTGTTCAAGCGATGTAACTTCTGTCTCGCGTTTGAGGAGTTCTTTAATCTTGGGTAACAGTTCAGCCTGTCCCAAGTTGTAGCGTATTGTTGGACCTGCGGGGGGTTTTGCCGCAGCAAGATCTTTTAGTTCAGTGCGCAGTTTTTCAATAGCTGCTTCACGTTCTTTAATTTGATCTGGCGTTATAAGTTTTGCGCGTTCTTCTGGCGTAATTGATTTTTGTAAAGCTTTTATACCGTCCGCAATATCCCTATCCAAAGCAGCGCGAGCTTCAAGAATTTCTTGCTGTTTGTCTTTTAGGTCTTGTCGGTTTTTATCGTACCAAGCACGGTTAGCCTGTTTTTGTTCTTTTGCGCTGCGAATAGGCAGTGAAGCAAAACGCGGCTTTTCAGCTTTTAAGTCAGGGTTATCTGTATCAAACGGCGTATCAAGACCGCTAACTATTCTGTTAACTTGTTCTAGTACGACATTTACTAATTCTTCAGACGGTTTGTCAATAGACTCAAATTGAGCAAGCGCTTGTTCAAGCTGGCTGTTAAGCCCCATGTTATTAGCGTTTAAACGAAGACGCAGTGTTTCAAGTTCGTTTTTAATTGTTTGCTGTTTGGCTTCAAATGATGCAACTGCGCTCTGGTTGCGCAAGCGGTTTAATTCTTCAGATCCTGCACGTAATGTAAATGCTTCTTCTTTTCTTGTACGCGGCCTTGCTTCAACTTTACTAAACTTGTCAGCAACTTCTTCAAGTTGGTCTTGAATAAGTGCAGTTGCCGTACGCGGATCAGCAAACGGACGCTCTTCAGTTTTACGTGTATCAAATGTAGGGGTAGTCAGTATGTCAACTACACGCGTTCTAGCAGGTGCTGCTAGTTGCTTTAAAAAAAAGTTAACGCGTTGACTAAACCGTTGCTGAAGCGTGTCTGTGTCTGCCCCAGGTCTTGTCATTGCGTTTGCAATAAGCTTAAGCTCGTTTTGTAAACGTGTAAGTTGTAAAAGATTTTTAGGATCTGCGACAACACGTTTCTCTGTTACCTGATCTAAGTTATCACGGATCTGTGCAAAGCTTAACGCCTGCATCCTGTTTGAGTACTCAGACAAAAGCTCTCGTGTTTGCTTTGTAATTTCGTCAACTTCTTGCTGGTTTAACCCTCGTTGCCCATTTGCATCACGAGCGTTTGCAATTTGTTGAAGCAGCGCATCAACGTAACGTTGTGTAATTTGTTCTGTCTTTTGTTCTCGTGTTTTAGCAAGCGGCAGTACAGATTCTGTTTCTTGAAGTTTGGCTAACTCTTTATCAATTTGACGAACAAGATCATCTCTGCCTTTACTCTTAGCCGCAGCCTTATATTTTTCCAACCTGTTAATACGTTTCTCAACGCCTAACGCAGTAGCAGGTCTTTTAAGGCGAGTAGCTGCATCAAGTGTGTAGTCAACAAAATCTTGAAACGCTTGATCTTTTAAAAACTTAGGATCGTTAGTTGCAGCAAAGCGTTGCTCACGTAATTCTTCTAACTGTTTGTTAATATTAGCAAGCTGTTCTTCATCACGCGTTTCACGCGCATATTGCTTTTGTTTTTCAAGCGCGTTAATTCTGTCTTCAATATCAGAACGCGGGGCTGTAACTTTTGTTGGTGTTATAACGGGTTTTTCAGTTTTTTGAATTGCAGACGCCGCCAGCGCCCCCGCAATTCCTTCTTCTGTTTCGGGTTTTACTTCCGGTATTTCAAGATACTGCCGTAGTGTCTGAAGTTGTGCTTCACGACGTAAAGCAAGTAATCCTTGTTCGTTAAGTTGGCTTGAACCGTCAGGTTTTAAAAGATCTACGTCGTTAGTAAGAAGTGTTTTTTGTTGCGCTTCAAGGTTATTTATTCTGTCTTGAACAATAGAACGAATTGATACGTTTCCGGCAAGTTCGTTAACGTTGCGCCCGCCAACTATTCTAGAAAACGGCGTAACAGGTAGCCCCAATGCTTTAGCAATTGTTTTAGTGATGCGCCCTAACCCAAGGTTATATCCAAGGTCGGCTTCAATATCTGTTTCGTCTAATTGCTGTGCATCAGGCAACCCCAACGCTTTTACCACCATACGGGGGTTTTCTAGTCTACGCGTTACAGTGTCAACTCCTGCTTCAAACCCTTCTAACTCAAGCTGTTGTTGACGTTGTGTGCCTGCATCTTTTCCTTGTTCTTTTAATTGCTTAATGTACTGAGCATCAGCTTCTTCAAGCTCATTAACGTATATTGTTGGAAAACCAAGCAACGTTGTATCTTGTTTTTGTTCAATTGCATACTCTTCAATTGAACTGTACAACGCTTTTAAAGCTGGGTTTTTCTTAAAATCGTTTTGAGCTTTTTTTATTTCAGCGTCAGTTAATGACAATCTAAGTTGCTCACGACGCCTTTCCTCTTCAATTTTAGCTTGTTCTTTTTCACGTTTATCAAATTCAGCTTGGCGTCTAGCAATCTCGTCTGCACGAAGTTTAGCTGTAAGTTCTTCGGTTTCTTTATCTTTAGCTTCTTGAGCAGCTTTTTGCCGTGCTTCTTCTTCAAGACGCTGATCATTTAAAGCGTTAGTATATGCGTGAAATGTTGGGTATTTTTTCTTTATTTTTCCGCCCATAACAGGATCGTTCCAGTCTTGAAGTGCACGACTAAGCAAAGCTTGCGGCATACGCGCCATACGGTCGTAAGCTTCAGCTTGCTGGGCTGCAATATCTACTTCAGAACGTGGTTGATACAACCCCGGTACGATATTACCAAACTCGTCAACAACAGGCCGACCTTTTGCTTCTTCTTGTTCTTTACGTTCGCGCATAATGTCAGCAAAAGTGCGCTGTGCTTGTGGAACGTTTTCTTTAATATCAGCCGCAATTTCACGCATTCGCGCTTTAATTTCATCTATTCTTGCTTTAGCATCAAATTCTTGTTCTGGTGTTAATGCTTTACCAGATATAGCTTGTTGAATTTGAATTATTTCATCGCGCAACGTAACGCGTTCTTGATTCAGAGCTTGAGCATACTCAGGTGTTTTCTTTAGTGCGGCTTCTTTCTCAGCGGCTTCTTGCTGCTGTTTTACTTTCTCTTGCTGAATCTTTTCACGTTCAAAACTACGCTCTTGATACTTTGCTGCTGCACCAAATGCAGGAGCAGCCAGAAATGTTTGATACGCTGCTTCACCATATTCTTTAAACGCATCGTCTGAGGTAAGAGACAGCCCCGCTTGCAGTCGTTCAAGCATAGACTGCGTAACTTCAGTAGGGACTTCAATAAGAGCAGCTTTTGCTGCACCTGTTGTAAGTGTGCGTTTTAAACTTGCATCTGCAACGGCTTTACCTGCGACAGTATTCAAAGCTTTTTCAGGTATACCAATTAACTTACCTACTAACTGTTTGCCAAGAACAAACGCATCAGCAGCAGTCTCTAATCCAGCTTGTACGGCAGCGGCAGCGGCAGCATCGGCAGCATTAATAGTTTTACCTTCAGCCGCTTGACGTGAAAGGTTTGAACCAAACTCCCGCAAATACGAAGGCGCAAACTTACCAAGTGCTCCACCAACTGTAGCGCCAACCCCTACACCAACCGGCCCAAACGGCGCTCCTGCCATCGCTCCTAGCCGTGCACCAGTGAACGCCCCACCCAAAGACACGCCAAGTTGCGGTATTTGCCCTGCTATAGCTGACGGAGATTGGCTTAATAATTCTTTACCTGCACCAAACAGCCCTTCTTCAGCGTAACGCTTGCTTAATTGATCAAGCCCAACCTCGTTGGCATAACGGGAAGCTATACTGCGTTCACGAAGCGCTGCATCCTTTGCAGCTTGTTCGGCATCAAACAGACCAGCAACACCAGCGCGTATTCCTGAAACAAGGGATTCAGCGCCCTTACCAATAGCACCTGTTATGCCACCTGACTTTGGGTAAAGATCGGGAAACTTTTCCCGCAGAAATATTTCTGCTTCTTCTTTTGGCGTTGAGTCAGCAAACTTCGCCTGTCTTCCGTCAGGTAAGGTAAGAAAATAAGCCATTGCGCTACCTTATTTTAGACCGCCAGTGAAATCAAGAGTTTCTGTATCTGCGCCTTTTCCAGTACTTGAAGCTTTCCATTCTTCATAAGTTGGTTTTTGTTTGTTCATAGTTTCATATGTAGTGCCCCACTTTAGCATTGCAGCGTCATACGCTTTACGTAATTGCGACTCGGTGACATTTCCTTTATTTGGGTCAAGTTTAGATGCACCCATTGCCGTCAAAGCATCTTTAGCCGCTTGAATACGTTTGGAGTCGCCTGAATTAAACGCTGCCAATATTTGATTGTAAAAGCTAACCTCTCTAGGCTGCAAGCTAGCTTTAAGACGTTCAAGCGCAACTTTGCTATCGTAATCAAGTTGAGCCGTAACCGCTTTTTCAGCAACAGCGCGTTCGTAATCTTGTTTTTTATCTTCTCTGCTAAGCGATGCGGTAATGCCTTTTTCTTTTATACCTAATGCCTGCGTCTCACGCGTTGCGGCTCTATCTGCAAGCGTTTGCGCCCTGTCTTCTGCTGCTTGAGCTTCTGCTCTTTGCCCACGTTTTTCAAGCATGTCGGCTTTAGCAAATTCTTCTTCGGCACGTGCGGCATATAAAATAGCTTCTCGTTTACGTTTTTCGTATTCAGCTTGTTGACCCGTTACACCTTTAGCAGCACCCAATAATACGTCTGCTACTCTTGCACCTCTTCCCGGCAAACCTGAAATAATACCGGATAAGATGTCAGGCTTTTCCCCTTCAAGTGAAGAACGTATTTTTTCCATACGTTCACCACGCCCTTTAGTATAGTCGGTATATTCAGCCTGCATTGCATCTGTTATTTTTTTACGCGCTTCTTCTTTTTGAGCATCAGTCAAATTTGACCTGTTAATAGCAGCATACTGTTCATTTAAATTGGCTTGATACTCACTCATTATTCGCTGTTGTTCGTCAGACTCTCCACGCACAGAACCTAACCCTCTACGAATGCGCCCTTCAATATCAAGTCCCGCTACACCAGAAGGAGTGGTTGTTTTGCTAGATTCTTTTCGACCAGTGTCTTCTTTCTTTTTTGTTTCCGGTTCTACTGTATTAACACTAGCTTGACTAGGCGTTGTCATTCTACTAAACAAATCTTTGCTAAAAGAATCTAAAGCCCGTCTTTGTTCCATTGTTATTGGATTACGGCCTTCCATCTCAAGTTGTTTTATTCTGTTTGTTTTAGGGTCTACGTCATACCCTAATTGTTGTAATCGACGGCGCAAAATATACGCATCGGGTGTGGTACCAAACGCCCCCGGTTTTAATAACTCGGCTTTTTCTTCCGGTTTAAGTAATTCTATTTGTCTAAGCAAATCAACTTTATTGTATTCAGCTTTATTTCTAGGTGAACCATAAAATTTGTATTCTTGTTCTTCTAGTAAATTAGGAACATTAACTAAAGACGGGCCTTCTAGCCCATTAAATCGTTGCACTCTTCCACCATCATTAAACACAACCCCACCGTGCATAGCGGTAAACATGTTAGGGTTTACAGGAAGTTGAGCCACGCCCATAGCTTCACGGGCTTGAAGGTCTTGGGCTTTCTTTGCCATTAGTGCACCAATAACGCCAAGCTGTTGTTCTTTTTGTTGTGCTTGCTGCATAGCAGCGCGAGCTTGAGCTATTTCTGCGTCTTTTTGTTGAAAAATAGTGGGGCTGTTTTGCGGGTTGTTTTGCATCGCTGACTGGCGTGAGGCAGCTTGTCGTTGTGCGTTACGAATAGCTAGTTCATTAGCAGCCATTGGTGGCGGCACTTGTCCTGTAGGCTGTTGACCTTGCGCGTACTGCTGCAACCGCTGATCGGGAAACCGAGCGGGGTTTTGTAGCGCAGCTTGTACTTGGGGGCCACCGGAAGGGAAAGGTATTTGTGCCATATTTATTTACCTGCTACTTAATACCAAGAATTTGTTTCAAAAGAGCAATAGAAGAAGCACCCCCTGAAAGTGCATCACCAATTAGACTTACGCCTGTATCACCTGCTTTCATAGGTAAATTACCAAGGACACCACTTAATGCTGTAAGTTCACGGAATGGATCAAGATATTTATCTCTTGCAACTTGGTAATCGTAAGTTCGTTGGGATTCAATTCCTTTGGCAGCTTCTTCAAATTGACGTTGCAATAAATTGGCTGAAAATTCATCGCCCCGCGCTTTGGCTTCCTGAGCACGTTGTTGTAAATCACGCGCACGAGCTTGAGCATCTGATTCCGCTACAGCCGTAGAAAGTGCTTGTTGTGCAGCGGTTTGTTTAGATTGCTCTAATAATCTAGACGCATCAAGTCCTAAACGCCCTGCTGTTTCGGCAGAAGTTAGCGCCTGTTGTCCAGCGGCTTGTTTAGCTTGTTCAGTTGCTGTAGCTGCTTGTAATCCTAATTGGGCAGCAATTTCTTCAGCCCTAGTTTTTTGCCCATATCCAAACTGTTTGGCTTGTTCCGCAGCTTTAGAGGCTTCTAAAGCTAGTTCAGCTTTTTTCTGAGCATCAGCAAGGGCTTGCTGACCAGCGGCTTGTTTAGCTTGTTCAGTTGCTGTAGCTGCTTGTAATCCTAATTGAGCGCCAGTTGTTTCTCCACGTAATCCTATATCAGCACCAAACTGTTTAGATTGTTCCGTTGCTTTAGCTGCTTCAAGCCCTAGTTGAGCAGCAACTTCCTCTGCTCGTGTTTTCTGCCCAAACCCAAATTGTTTAGATTGTTCTTTAAGTTGTTCCGCAGCAATTCTGCGTTGTTGGTCTCTTTCAAACTGTTGTTGAGCATTAAGAAATGCTTCTTGCTGCCCTTTACCATAAATATCTCCAATTTGTGTAGCAAGATTTCTTCCAAGTTCTGCTTCAGCGATTGCGTTACGAGCGCCACCAAAAGCCCCCGCCTGTGTAAATTTTGCACCTTGGGTTTGCCTAGCAAGTTCTGCTTGACGTTTTGCTTCTCTTATTTGAGGATCAACAACTCCTGATATATAAGGCGACATATACTTATCCGCTTGTTCTGCACCAAATAATTCAGTAGCAAAATTAGAAGTTGTATAGTCTATAGGTTTTGTATATGCCGAACTAAGGGTGTTGCCAGTATAGGCTTGTGGTTTAGTAAACGTAGAAGAAACTGTCCCAGCTTTATAAATATCCGATGGAGATGAATAAATTGAAGAAATATTAGTGGGGCTATACTCCGTGGGTTTTGTATAAGTTGAGGAAATTGTTCCAGCTTTATAAATGTTAGATGGTTCTGTGTAACCAGAACTAATACTTGTTGGGGCGGTATAAGTTGTAGTAGGAGTATTAAAGGTAGACCCTAATTCCCCTTCAGCAGTAAATGTTGGTGTAGTGTATACGGGGGGATTAACAGTTGAAGAATTTTGTGCTGCCGCACTTTTGTCATTACCAACTGTCCCTCCGACTTCATATTTTTGGGGTGTGCTTATCAAAGACATAATACCTGTGGGGTTAACTCTTCCCCCCGCAGCACCACCAGTAGCCGGAGCTGCAAACCCATACGATGGTTTGGTATATGTAGGTAAATTGGTTACAGCAGTTTTCCTCGACTTTTGCAATTCTTCGTATGCGGGGTTGGAATAGTTATACATGTCTTTATAGGTATCAGGCTTATCACGTAAAGCAATAAGACCTGAAAACCGTTCTAACATGTCCTCAACAAAAGGCACATAAGGTTGACGTACCCCTGTATTTTCACCGGCAAAATCAATTCCAGTACCACCAACCACTGTATTTTTACTAGCACCCACAGGCGTTGTTTGTTTACTAGCGTTAAGCTCAGGTAAAGTCATACCCTGCATTAATTTATTGTAATCTTCAATGGTATACCCCTTAGCACCCCCAGCTTCATAAGCTTTTTGAATAACCAAAGGCACTAAATCTTTTGATATCCCTAAATCTTCGGCCCTAGCGTAAATATCTTTTAACTCATCCGGAGAAATTTGATCAGTACCGGCAAAGTAAAGATTTGTTAAATATTTACGTATTTGTTCAAATTCGTAGGGGCCAAAACTTGAAATATCTTTTTCGGTTTGTATGTTGTAGGGTTTAGCCACGATTGAAATACCCCTTATCATAAAAATCAAAATTGTATGGGTTGTCTAAACTATATTTATTTTTTATTCGGGGGTCATTACTTTCTCTTAAACCTTTGGCAATTTTTTTATCATCTTGAATTGGGTCTAAATTATTAAGTCTTGCATATTGAAAATATGGCACTAAATCTAATGCAGTTTGTAAATTTTTCTTTGGGTCTTTATCTACGTATCCTAAAAATGATGCGTCAATAATATCGCTTACACCGCGTCCGGGCATGTAAGAAATAACACTAGGTAAAGTTGCATAAGGCAAAACTGGATTTTCAGAAGCCGTTACATAAGCTTTATCGTAATCTGGCACTCCCCCCAACCCACTTTCATACGCTGATTGAGCACCTGATGTATCCCAATAATATTTCGCCTTAAGTTGGTCCATCACATTCCCAATTTGATCGCGGGGCATCGCTGAATAAGCTTTTTCGATAAGTTTGAGTTCGCCTGTGGGGTCTTCTGCAAGCAAGTTGGCTCTGACAGATTCGTCTAATGTATTGCTGGCGGGTCTTAAAAACAACTCGTTGTTTTGAGTTGTGTATTTAAAAGCGTTGGGGTTGTAGTTGAAAGGGTCGTCGTCATTGTCAGGTATCCCTTGGCGGTCAACCCCCCCTTCATAATTGGCGCGGGTTAGCTTTCTGCCATATTGATCCGCAACCGTGCCGCCTTCTGCAAAACTAGCAAGTCCACCGGTAAATTTTTTAGCATCAATCTGTTTACCTTGTTTAGTGGTTCCGGTTCGTGCGGCACGAACATCATCCATCATTTTATATAGGCGCTTAGCCCCAGCGTTTGAATTGCCATTACCCAAGTGGCTAACAACGTCGGCAGGGATCACAAATTCGCCGTCACTTAGCGCAGCGGGGCGTCTACCATCAATATGTGCGGGTACTTTATCTTCCATGCCATCTGTAGACCCGTCAAGATAACGACCCTTTGCCATATCTAAAGACATTATTCCACCTTCAGCAGCTTTTGTATAATACGTACCTCCCGGTGCTCTTACAGCTTGCCGAGCACCTCCAACAGCAGCGGCGCCACCCATAGCGTCTTTTCTTGCTTGTTGGGCATCATCATAACTTGCCTTTGCTCCTAATAATCCTGCTCCCCCCAAGAGTAAGTTTTTAAGCGTATCTTCACTGAGTCCAAGAGCGTCTGCTAATTGTTTAAGGATAGAAGAACTTTTGTTTCCATCAGGGGGGGTAGTAAGTTCCACACCGGCTTTTTTTGCGGCATCATCCCATTCTTTAACACCGGATTTAATACCCTCGCCGGGAAATCCAGCACCTTCTGCACCGGTTTTACTCTTATCAAATACAGTTGTATCATCTTCAACCCTATCTAGAGGATCTGTTTTACTCTTATCAAATACAGTTGTATCATCTTCAACCCTATTAGAAGATAATATACCCTGTAAAACTTTATAATCTTCAGGAAATAATTTAGCAAAACCACTTAAAAGTTCTGGGTCGTTAATTAAATCATCTAATTGACCAATCATATTACCTTGATTTAATTGTGGTGAATCAAGGTTAAAATTAAATAAATCAGTATTAATACCAAGTCTGCCTAAATCTTCAAGATTATAAGCGCCCCGATTTGCCCCACTAAGATAATCTAAAAACTCGTCATCATTATAAATACTCATTTTAACCTCCCGGCTTGCGCCGTGTTGCAATCATCGGCGCAGCAAATTTGTAAAATTTCATCATGGCAGCTTGTTGTTTAGGATCAATCCCTAATGCTTTACCACCTTCAGTGGTAATTTGGTTTAACAAATAGTTAGTTGCAGCACCCTTAGCTGCTTGCCCTAAATCAAACGGACGACCTGTTAATAGCGATGTTACACCGGAAGTGGCTAGAGATTTAACTGGTGCTGCAAGCTGACCCAAAGACTGATTTAACCCCGTCATGTTTCCTAGCGCATCAACGCCTGACCCAACAAGACTAGCACCTGCACCTGACTTAAAACCTTTGCCAAAACTTTGTCCTGTTAATGAACCTATACCACCCTGTAGTACGCCAGACACAAGAGCATTAGCTCCAACATTGGCTAGCGCACCACCACCTAAAGCCCCAGCTATACTGCCTGATACATTTCCTAATAACCCACCGATACCGCCAAAAGGAAGAGAAGCAATAGAAGCAATTTTTAACGCATTTGCTACATTTTGGGCATCAGGATGTTCACCTTTGTAATAGGATGGGTCACCTACAGGAATAAGTTTATCGCCCTTGGGGATATAGGCTTGCGCCATGCGCTCGCGCTCAGTACCGCCCGTTTTACCGCCCATGTATATAACAACGTTTCCAGAATTAAGTTCACCCGGAGTTAATTCATCCATGTTAACTTCAGTAGTGTTACCCTTTTCATCTTTCTTGTAGGCTTTAGTAAATGTGGACTTATGGCCTAACTGTTCACCAAACTTCTCACGAAACAAGTCACTAGCGGTTTTAGCTTGCTCTTCTTCTGTTGGGGCTTCTTCCCCGCCCCCTTGGGATACCTGTACTGTTTTCTTACCAAAATCAGTCAGACCCGCAAACGGATTAGCAAGCGTTTCACCAGCAGTCCAACCCGTATCAGCCTTTGCACCTTTAGGAGTTGTGCCATACTGCGCGGCTCTTCCAGACAAATATTGATCCAGCGCCTGTTGCTGCGTAAAAGCCTGAAACTTTTGCAGTGCAGCTTGCTGTTCAGGAGTTAGCGTTTTAGCAGAAGTAGTCACAATTATTCAATCCCGGACACAAAAGTGGCAGTCAGTATGACCGATGGTATCGCAGGTCGGGTTGGAGAGGAAGGGGCTGTGTAGCTTTCAATTCTAGCACTTGTGTTTGTTGTGCACCAGTACAGTTGCAGGTAGTCGTTAGCTGTCATATCAACAATAAAGTTAAGTGCAGCAACGGTATGGTATGGGTCTCCCGGATTCTTACGGGCTGCTAAACCGAATCGGCTATTGGAATTGGCAATGTCTGTGCCGTTTTTTCTAAACCATATGTCAATATCTTGTGGGGCGTTAGTATCATTAGTTAATTGGATACTAAACTGTATATTGTAGTAACCGGGATAAGTTACATAGATTTGAGAACTGCTTTGAACTCCCACCCCACTTGATATAGCCGTAGAATTAAAAGTTATGGGGTATGCTACTGTCGTTGAAGCAGCGGTTTGATCCGTTGTATCGTAAAAAGATCCAAGGGGCAATTGAACATATTGCCCACCGTAAGAACCAAACAGCGAAAGTAAATTGTTATTTAGTCGGTTGAAGTAAAGGCGTAGGACGTTATTAAATTGTTCCTGATAGCGCGAGTCATACTGCCCCGGCGCAAGGGGTAGGTTAGGTGAAGCAGGATGATTTATAAGACTCATCGCCGCCCATCCGGCCTAATATCAATTCGCGGTGAACCAAGTTGCCAAGTCGTGCCTAAACCATCAGATGATATTTCAATAATCATTTGCCGACCACGAATGCGCGTGTAGATTATATTAGTAAACTGTTCAATAACCGCTGTTGACGTTCTGGCAACTGCTTTAGCTGCCTCCGTATTAAACCCCGAACCTGACCCATTCATACCATACATAGTCATCGTAACTTGCGGTGTAGCGGCTGTTGATCCTTGAAATGTTAGATCTGGCACCATGCGCCATACAAACCCAAAATGCTCACCGTCGTCAATATCAAATTCTGCTGATTCGATATAAGCTTCTATAGGTACTGGAGTTCCCGAAGTATTGTCATCAATTCCGTATTCGTGGTTTACTAAATTATTAACATAAGTTGCAGCTACTGGATAATCCCTCAATCCTGAATCAAGCCAAGCAGTACGCGCTAAAGAACCGTAATACCATATATCTTCGACGTAGTTATAGACAACATACGCATCAATTACCGTAGAATTTGCGGTGCAATAAAACCACCATACTTCATTAAACGCTTCAATAGTGCCAGAAAATATTTGTTGGTTTTGATTTAAATTAATATTACCAAATACATGTCTACGAAGATCACAACGAAGTGTTTGCACTCGTCCGTCGTACACATAAAACTTATCAACACCCATCCAGAATATACGACCAGACGCGATTGACACAGCGTTTTGGCTAAATATAGAAATATTGTCGCCTAGCAATTGCGAAGACCATACTATTGGGGGGCCAACATATTGAAGCGAATAAATTGAAGAATCTGTAAATACAACAATTTCTTGTCGTGTTTGAATGGCTGCAATAATTTGTGAGCCATGTGAAAGCCTAATAGACCCTGCTTGATTTAACGGAGAAGGTGTCCAATCAATAACGGATTCTTGATTAGACCAACGAATTAACATGGGGTCTAGCGTAACAGATGCATAATCTGTAGTGCCAAACAAAAGAACAAATCGAGAAGTATCTGATACAAGAATATAATTTTGCAAGGTTGGTACATCGACTAAAGTAGAAATACTTTGAACGCCAGATTGTGAACCTGATGTGTTTATTATTGCCCCCGCAGGTGTGGCTGAAAGGTTAGCTGTTACCCCATCAACGTTGCGTAAATAATAAGTTGTACCCGCAGTCAATCCTGTCGGCAGTGCGCTTGTAGTAGCAAGTTTAATTGCAGTACCTTCTACAAGTACAACCGATAATGTAATAACACAGGGGGATGCTATAGTTAATGTTACCGTACCACCTAACGTATTGACATTGACGCCTCTTGTTGAAACACCGTTTGTTGCATCCCAATAATATAACCCCCCTCCGCGAGGGCCAAAAATAAGATCTTCCCCCCAATTATTGGCTGACCATAAGCGTATATCAATTGTGGTACTAACCCCATTACCCCATGTACCAAAACCCCAACCACCCGCACCCCAACCAAAATATGGAACTTGTATAGCTGGCCCTGTATTTATTTGATAAGTGGCAACAACGGCTGAACCGCCTGTAGCGCCAGCCGCTACAACAGAAGCAGTAGTAATTGAATAGGAGTTTACATTAATGATTGTGATTTGATATTCGGCATTAAGAAGCGTTGCATACGTTCCCGTTGTTCCGCTAAAGGTAACAAAATCCCCTGTAATTGCTCCATGAGAATTATCAGTTACTACAACCGTAGTGGTTCCGTCGCCTGTAAAAGGATCAGCACCAAGGGTAACTGTGGATCGAATGGGGGTTATATCATAATACGAATCGTCTCGCTCAATATAATATTTTAAATTAGTTCCAACGCCAAGTAAATTTTGGAACGAGAGCGTTATCCAGTTCCATAGCGAACGGCAAATACCAAGAAAAGTACTAGCAGAGATACGCGACCAACCACCAATTTTTTCAGGGGTTCCTTGACGAAACCGTACTTTGTCAGAAATATACCAGCCGTTTTCACTTGTGTACCGAGTATTTTCTTTGTTTACTCCGGGCTTAAATGATATTTTTTTAAGTGGCACGGTTCACCTCATCAATGCAGCTTCAGCCGCACGGCGGCGGGTAAGTCCGGGGAGGACACGACCTGCGGCTTTATTCCATCTAACGCACTCTGTAGCCGCACCATCCCAGTCCCCCGCATCAATACGTTTTTTGAAGGTAGAAACTCGGTAGTTTCCTAGTCCGCAATTGTACGCCCAGCTCGTCACTGCGGCAATGCGTCGGGGGGAGGCTTTTGGAAACGTAGGACTAAGTTTGCAAACACCTACATAAAAGTAGGTTATGTGATGGTCTAAAGCGTCCTCACACTGCTCCATCGTCCAAATGGTTCCCGGCTGGATGTCAGGGCCGGTGGCTCCCCAGCCAATTGTCCAAGGATGCCCCTTGGTTCCGGGATCAGGATAGGAGGTTACGTTTCCATCAGGCAGAAGCCTAGCCAGCCCCTCAAAGGGCTTGATGAGTACATCTCTTACTAGCGCTTTTGCCTCTTCATTCACGACTTTTGATATTTCTCTATGCTACGTCCAACAAACCAAAACGTGAGCACCATCGTAAAAAGACCAAAATCGTTTTCGTTCCAGTTGGCTTTTAAAACTTCGTACCACGGTGCATCCGATAAGAACGCCATATAGATAGCGCAAGCTTTAACGGCTGCATACATACCGAACAAGCACCATGTAATCCCCGGACGAACAAGTGCCGAGATTGCAGATACGAACCATCCTGCTGACTTTGCAGTTTCTGATTGCTCACGAAAAGCCTCTTTAATTGCGTCTAATTGGGTAATACTATAGTCAACGTACTTTTCTTCAACCTTAAACTCACCACGAAGCCTTTCAAGATCCGTTTGTAAGCGGAACATATTCAACTCATGCTTGCGCTCGTTGGCTTTGTCTAGGAATTTAAGAATTTCCGGCGCGAGTCGAAACAAGCCACCAAAGAGCGACCCTAACAAACCTCCTGACAGAAGATCAAACATTATTTAGAGGGGGGTATTGTTGTGGGATTTACGATCACCGGATTGACAACTACGGGGTTTACAACCTTGGGTTCAACAATCGTTGGATCAACAACAAACGGTTCGATCTTGATGACTTCAGGTTTCACAACAACCACCTTCTCTTGCGTTACCACCTGCGTCGGGTTGTAAGTCGTCGTTACATTAGCCGCTGGTGCTTGGATCTTACCCGCAATATTAATAAACGCAGCACTTGTGCTTTGCGTATTCGCTACTGACGCCGCCGCTGCGTTGGTGTTTGCGGTGTTGGAGATTGATGTAAAAGCATTATTAGTGCTTGCAGTGTTGGATACTGAAGCGTTGCTTTGTGATTGCTGAATAGCAACATTACCTCTGACCTGCTCCATACCCAAGGCAACTTGCCGGTTGATGCCATAAATCTGGGCAATCGACGGAAGGATGGCTGCAATAGCCTGTAAGGTCGTGTCAGCAGGTGAACGAGGTGGTGTAATCTGCTGTTGGTTTTGCTGGTTTGGTTGACCCAAAGCCATTGACATCACCGCAGCAACTTTCGCAGCAGCATCGCCTGTCGAGGCAATAGCTGCCATTGCTTTATACTTTTCGGTGTCTGCCTTTGCTTTTGCTTCGGCAACTTTGATGTTTGCCTCAACATAAGCATCGTAGTTTGTAGCGCAGCCTGCCAAAAGCAGGGGCGCAAGAATAATTAACTTTTTCATCATAACTCCTAAATGTTACTGCAACCCCATCGCTTGACGGATTTTAGTTGCCGAGATTGAATGAGTAGCATCATCAAAAGTTTCTTGCTCAATCTTGTAGCCCACATCGCGGCCATAGGTGATGTTCACGATATTAGGTACTAACTGTATCTCATATTGCCCCTGAAAGAGCGGATCAAGGTCTCGTCTAATAAATTCCTTAACCTGTTCGGCAGCAAAGGGATTAGACCCATTCCAGCCTTGACAATCACGGATCTGGATCACTACCTGACCTGTCTTGGCAATCGCACGCTCAAACAATTTTCTATGCCCCGGATGCCAAGGTTGCCAGCGACCAAGCATCTGCACTGTTTCTTTTTTCCAATCAAACCGTGGGCGACGGCGGTCTTGCAAAATGTGGTCGGCTATAAAGTCAGACCATTTATCAGCGTCTTTCTCGGTAATACGAAAGTCGTAAACATCAGGCGGCACAAAAGCCTTGTTGGTATCTTCGTACCGACCAGCATCAATGGTATCCATCCAGATAACCCAGTCGGCCTTAAAGTTATGACGCATCTCAGGAAGCGGTGCCACAAAGTCGCAAATGACATAATCAGCATTTGATGAGAGTGCAAACTCAGCCATCCTTAGAGACTGCCGAATCCGTCCTTCACGGCTAAAATCCCAGTCGTTGTATCTCTTGCGGACTTCATCGGCATTGAACCACTTGACGGTTGGATGCCAATAAGTTGGCACAGCTTCGCACTGTGCAAGCTTTTCTAATGGGATATCTGTGCTGGCCTCCAAGCGCTTTTTAAGGGCTTCGGCCATAAAGGTTTTGCCTGCTCCGGGCAGTCCCATAATAAGGATTTTTTTCATACAACCACTTTCATTCTGTATTGCTCCGTAAACTTTGGTTTTGCCGGACGCCAAAATTCTTTGCCAGAATATTTATCCCAAACCGATTTAGGTAAAATTGAACGACGTTCTTCCCAAGTTACTTTACGCCGTACTGTGTGCAGACTTTTCATGTTTAACGCACGATCAAACACTTCATTCTCGTATTCTACGTTATCAAAGTCATGGTTAAAGTAAGGTTTGTTAATAAACCCATAAATCTTACGCATGGTGTCTTCAGGATCTCTACACAAACCTTCATACTCCATCAAAAAGATCATGTCTGAATTGAGCAACAGACCCTCCTCTAAGAAGTAGTATGGCTTGACAACTTGACCTTCTTTTTTAACATCCATCAACGCGTCACATCTGGTTGTCACGGTCTGCCGCGCTTCATCGTCAGTAAGTGTTGCGCCGTACAGACTGTTTTTTACGGTAATCCGCTCAAAAGAATCCAAAATCCACGGCAAATCTCGAACGCAACAGATAATTTTTGTTTGCGGATAAAGATCTTTGAGTAGGGCTGTTTTAGCAGTCCAACCACGACTTGTATCAAATACAACCGAATTGTTGACAGCCTTGTAATACGCCTCAAACGTATCGCGCAAAATCTGTTTGCGACGATCTTCATCAATGAGATGATTGTTCTCACTGCCCGTTATGACGTTAATTGTCGAGGTTACTAAACCTTGCATCGGGGAGGAGATGTCCGCATAAAACTCTGGGTTTTGACGCAAAATGCCTGAAAGCAGCGTTGAACCAGAGCGCGGTAGGCCAGAGATGAATAAAAACTCTTTCACATCGGAACCCAAGAAACAGTTTGCTCATCCCACTTGTAGCGCACGTTGCCACCGTTCATGACTGCATCCTCCGGGAGGGGAATTGGAGGAACCCACTCTCCACTGTCTTCATCCCACAACCACGAAGGATATGGGCGACGAGCCTCATACTCGGCTTGTTTAAGTTGAAAATAATAAGATTCCGATAAAACCTGAAGAACACCTGCAATAGACGTATCAGCATCGTCATCACAAGTACCATAGTACAAAGGTGCTCGAAGATAAGTGCCGTCTGGCGCAAGCTCCACAGGCCATGTGGACCTGTTCGCCCACTCAAATTTAAAACCTTTGACTACGGGCATTGACGGACCGGTGCGTTGCGGCTCTTGAGTGCAAGGAATTTTTGTGATGACATCAACTTCAGTTACGCAGATGTACATGGTTTATCCTACTGTTCTTGGGGCGTTTTTAAGTCATGATAAAAAATTAAAGAATTAAACAGCGACTCTCCTAACGGCTCTGACCCTGAGGTTGGACGACTTAGTGTAGTAGATCTGGTAGCCGTTAGAGAAGCGCTGAATCCAACCGCGGATCGGGTAGAACTCGGTACTAGACCAGTAGTAGTCCGCTACAAACGCTTCGGCGCCACCCGACTGAAAACTCGCAGCAGACGTTTGCGCTGGTGTGCCAGAGGTGTAGTTAGAGCCACGGCTAGGAACTGCGTTAGTATTTGTGCCTGAACCTGTATTGTTTGATGTCGTTGTAGGTTTAAGGTTGTAATAACATACTTCCAACTCATTTTTAGCAGGCATATACCAATCTGAAAACCCACCAATCGTTAACCCTTCACAGAATTGGGCCGCAGGGAATGTGGCACTGTTCATGTTGGCGCTGTTTGTAGGTCCATCAATTACAGAAGACGCTCCAAAAGATACGTCGTTTGAGGTCATCCACTGCTTTATACTTTGACCAGAAGCAACCGGAGCTATTACCAAGTTGTGACTTGCTACTCCGTTACCAGCGGTGGAGATTTGACCAGCAAAAAATCCACCGCCATAAGCCGCACCGACAGTTGGAGTTGTTGTAATTTGATTGCTTGCTGCACTATTTGCACTATTTCCCACACTATTTGTAGCAAAAACTCTAAATGTATAATTAGTGCTGTCGGTTAACCCCGTGAGATTAATAGTTCCACTACCGGCTTGGGCTAAAGTCCCTCTTGTAGTTGAATTTTGATCTATTGCAGTATATAAAGTAATAGTAGCTCCGCCATTAGACGCGGGCGCGGTAAAGTTTACTGTAGCGGTTGTTGATCCTGTAGCCGTTGCAGTGCCAATAGTTGGGGCGCCGGGAACTGCCGCTGCTACCGATGAAGTTGTATTTGAATTGGCATTAACAGCAGCAACTACGTTAGTTCCAGTTACCCTACAAAAAATAGTATTGCTAACATCAGCATCTACTAAAGTATAAGTACTAGAAGTTGCACCACTGATAGATGTGCTAGGGCTTCTAAACCATTGATATGTAAATGTGGGGGTGGGGATTCCCGTCCACGTACCATTTGTAGTGCTTAAAGTCTGCCTTACAGTAGCTGTTCCAGAAACAACAGGCGCAACCGTATTGACGGGCGCTGAAACAAACGACCTCTGGTTCATAAAAACCGCTTGCGTTACCCCTGTCATGTCAGACCGCTTCCTGAGATGATCCAAGTTGTTGATGCAATTTTTATCGCTGTAGCCGAGCCGTATTGAGCTAAAGTTCTGGTCCCTGTCGTGCCAGCCGATGACAAATACATGGTGTCAGTTGTGATTGCAATACTTACGCTAGTTGATGACAGATTAATAAAGGTCAATGCTGTGCCAATAGCATAAGCAACGCTAGAGTTCGCGGGAATTGTCCATGTAGCAGCAGAGCCAGATCCTCGATAGATGTGTTTTCCAGAATCTGCGAGGACTAAGGTGTAACTACCTGTTTGCACATTTTGCGGGATGTTTCTAAATCCAACTGCGTCCGTGCCATCAACAGTGCAATTGCTTAACGTACCGGACGTTGGCGTCCCAAGAACAGGCGTTACTAACGTCGGAGATGTAGCAAAAACTAACGCTCCGCTGCCTGTCTCATCCGTTACTGCGGCGGCAAGATTGGCTGAAGACGGAGTTCCTAAGAAAGTTAAAATGCCTGTGCCTGTGGTTGTCGTAGCTGGAGCAGACCCCGCACCACCACCAATCACAAGCGCATTTGAAGCAAGTGCGGCAGAAGAAGCAATAGTAGTCGAGGCGGAGAAATAAGGAACACCGCCGGAAGTTCCAGTTGTAAGTCCGGTGCCACCACGAGCAACAGGTACTGTTGGGCCAATAGTGCCAACGAGTTTATAATCCGTACCGTCATAAGCAACAAGTGCTGTTTGTCCGGGTTGAAGCGTTACGCCAGTTTGTCCTGTGGCTTTAAAAGTAATTGTGTATGTTGAGTCATCGTTAATAAGACGATAAGAACGACCTAAACTTGCGCCTGTATTTCCTACTGTAATTGTTGAGTTCTGAGCCAAAGAAGAAACACGGAAGGTTGCATATTGAGCCGATGAAGCAACAATATTTGTTCCTGAATTTGTTCCTTCTGTCGTTTCAATCGTCAACGCACCAGTGGTAAAGTTTGCGCTTGTTAACGAAGAAATCCCACCAATTGCAATATCTAAATATTGTGTTAAACCGTTATTTGTATAATCCCCCCATACTCCAGATTCCGTACCTGTGGTTATAACGGGAAGATCTAAAAGGGTTGTGCGAGCTACAGTCATTTATTACTCCGTTTCTACCAATTGCCATTGGACGTTTTCATCTGTGGGAATAAGGCTCCAGTATAAAACACCAAGAGTACCAACATTACCCGAAGCACTAACTCCGCTAAAAGAAATTACGTTAGGGAAACTTTGAATAGCACCTGTGGAATTTACACCTGTTAGCGCTTCGCTACGTACTACTGTTAAAGACTGAACTGCCCCGGAAGCACTTACACCTGATAAAGTGGGGCCATGCCCAACTATTACATTACCTACATCTCCAGCAGATGAAACCCCGGACAAACTAACTGTAATTGTAACGCTAGCTGATCCCGTTTGTCCACTAGCTTGTACTCCCGTAATAGGGGCAGGTATAGTAAAAACTACGTTACCGACAGCGCCGGAAGCGGCTACACCAGTAAGCTCAGCAGCGTAAGAAAAATTAGTGTTGCCAACCGCCCCAGTGGAAAGAACACCAGAAAGAGTTGGGGATGTGGTAGAGATGACGTTGCCTACTAAACCATCAGCAGCAACGCCGGAAAGAGGTACAGCTATAATTAAATTAACAGAGCCAACATTCCCCGTGGCAACTACACCATCTTCAACAGGGTTTATTTCTCCAGTTACATCACCAACTGCACCTGTAGTCCCAACACCTGTCAAAGAAATTTGACGTTCACCAACTGCTACATTTCCAACTGCGCCTGTGGCATCAACACCTTGAAGTTGGAAATTAAATACAACACCACCCACCGCACCAGACGCAGCAACGCCTGTCAGTGCAACCGTAATGGTTAAACCAACAGACCCAACTGCGCCAGTAGCGACTACGCCATCTTCAGTGGGAGAGTTAGTTTCAGTAACAGACCCTACATTACCGGACGCAGAAACACCCGATAACGCGGCTTCTACACCAACGCCACCCCAACCATCGTAGCCCCACGGGTTTGAACCCCAGCCAAAATTAGCCACGGGCTACCCCTAAAAAGAAATTAGGTCGTGGACAGTCTCAACAACGCAGTAGTCGTTGTATTACTCGGCATTGTCAGCGTAAATGTACCAGCCGTAATTGTCTGCGAACCAAACGTGTGAACACTAACTGCTTTATTTGACTGCGAGCTGTTATAAATTAACACCGCATCAAAAGCCGAAGACAGGGTTACGTTAGTATACGTAATTGAAGCAGACGGAGTCCAATATGCCACACCTGCCGTAGCAGATGAATTAGCTGGCGTTGGGGCTGTAGCGTTTGTTACCGTAACTCCGCCCGCAGTATAATTAGTCCCACTGACTTCATTAGTTGCACTGTATGCAGTAGTTGCTGCATTAACGGTAGCAGTTGTTAAATATAAAGCTGCTTTAAATGTATCTGCTGCGGAAGTACCACGAGTAGGAGCAGTGCCAAAGTTATGAGTAGCAGTTAAAATTTCACTCATAAACGAAGTGCACATCGATTGTGTGTTTGCCATTTTAAATTCCTTTAAAGTTACCCAATCGCTGCCACTTCAGGATTTAACCATACAGCAGCTTTTTTTAACATGACATGTGCAGAACGATGAACAAGCTCCCCTTCATGCCAATACTCTACCCACGTAGTATACTCGTGGTCATTATCTATGAATCCTTCACGTTTTTCAAGAAGCGATTCATCTAAGTCACCTTTGGTTGTAAAAACGGTTGCCATCAACTTATCCTTAAAACAGAGTCAGTTGCGCCCATAGGCGGGAAAGTAATCACAAGGTCTGAAGCAACTTTAGTTATTGTACTACCAAAACTTAAAACGCAAACGGCTCGATCACCGTTGGTAGAATTATAAATCAAAGCCCCCGCGCACGTAAGAGTAACGTTTGAAAACGTGGCGTTTTGGAACGACCAATATCCGGTTGTCCCTGATGTTGTTGGTGTGATGTTTGTAAGTGCAATTCCACCGGGGGTGTAATTGGTTCCACTGGATTCACCCGTCGGTGTGTAGACGGTGGTATCTGCATTGAGGGTGGCTGTTGCAACGTACAAAGCGAGTTTAAAAACATTGCCTGTCCCTGTTGTAAAGTTGTGCAGCCCTTGAGCAACTTCTGCCTTGAAGCTTGTACACATGGTTTGTACAATTGCCATACTACGCTACCGGATACCTTACTTGCCCAGATCTATAAGCATCCTGACGTTCCATACCGTCGCCAAGACGTTTAGCCAATGAAAGAGCTTCTTTATACTGTGTGTCTAATCTAGCCAACATATCGGGTTCAGCTTTAATAAACGTGTAGCCTTCTTGAAGCGCCCCGTATAGCAAAACGGTGTCAAAATTATCGCCGAGCCATGTTGTTCCTGCTGTGGTGATTGATTCTGGGTAATAATAAAAATGAAGCTCTACTTGATAATTAGCATCAGGAGTAGGACCGAGTAAAAAAGATAATTCATTAGTAATGACGCCACCTACCACTTTAGGACCAAAAATAGCATAGTGCCTTGGTCGTCCTGTATTACCCGCCCCTGTGGGAATTGGGTAAGCTTCACGGATAAAATTAACGTCTTTGTTTAATAAATAATAATAACGCCCATTAGCATCAATTACAGCAAAACTATATGGAGCAAGAAAATCATCGGGGCAAGCTGCATATGGGTTGTTAATTGCAACAGAACCGACCATGTTTTTACGCAACGAAGGGAACTGTATGGTGTTATAAATACGTTGCTCAGCTTGTTCAACAAAACGCGCAAGCTGTTCATCTGACGTAAATGTCGTAGCGGAATCGCTAAAAGTAATCGTAGGGAAATCGTTCTCGACGTACCCCCGGATCGCTTTCTTTAACTCCGTATAATTCACGCCATCGGTCCTCGGCTCATTGTGCCTTTAATAGCAGCCCCAGCACCGCGCATTTTAATGCCGTCGGTTTTAATTGGCTTTTCCAACTTATTAGTGTACGCACCGACACTCATACACAAAGTTCCTACATCGCTTTGGTCTGGCCCTGATCCGGGATTTTCTTCAGCACGTAGCTTTTTACCCTTCATTGTATGTGGCTCGGCGTAGGTTGACGCAGGGCCAACTTCTTTACCGCCTTTTTTCATGCTATATGAAGCCATTATTTGCTCCCTTGATTACGCACCCGTGCCATATTACGACCCATAGTCTTCATCATTTCAGACGTTGGACCGCCCTTTTTGAGCTTGGTCATGGGTTTACCGGGATGCATTTTTTTCTCATGCTTGTGCACTGCACCAGCAATCATTTTTTTGTCTTGTTTAAGATCTGCTTTGTCCATCATAAACTCCTAAGAAACTGTGACTGAATTAACAGAACCTACACCGACTAAATCATTTGGGGTCAGTGCAGCATCAAACCATCTTGAACCACCAACGGGGTTAAAACCCCATTGAATAATACGGCTACCCATTGTAATCGTACCAAGCTCATCTTGGCTAGAATCATTGTTCACTGGTTCAACACGCAGCCCGTCAATACCAGCCTGATAATATGAGTTTGAATCAACCCGTGGATTCCTGATAGCCTGTGGATCATACACGGGATACATACCAAGTTGAAGCTGTGGCTGATCGGGTTCCCAGCATTCAGGGCAGACAAGAATGTTAACGTTCTTGGTCTTAATAACAAGCGACTTTAATTGCTTTAGTTTAAAACGAAAGTTACACCTATCGCATTGTGCAATCGCCCATTTACCTGATGCAAACTGATTGGGCATCAGAAACTCCCAGTATTACCCAAATACATCCGGCGAGGTACAAAGCGCACAGCGGCTTTTTCACGATCTTCTCCGGCAGCATACGTCCACTGCTCTTCATAAGCAGCTTTCAACATGTCAATACGGGGAGTGCCTTCAGGAATCTTTTGAGCTATGTAATAAGCCAACCCTGCTGTAATACAGGGAAGAAACCTAAACGGCATATCAGGAGTCTGAATACCATCTCCCGCATTCTGAATGCGGCGCATACGCCAGTAAATTACTTGGTAATACGGAGAGCCTTGGGTGCCTTGGTCAGGGACAGGCCAGACTGTAATCTGTGGGTTTGCTTGTGCGCCGGGGGAGTAATTGCTGGTTGCGGGGTATGTAGCACCGGAGTTGCGGCTGATGTAAATCTGTATCGGTCTTGCTTGAGAAAGTTTGTTTGGGATTGTGGCGTAGGTGGAGACACTAATCCGGGTAAGTGTAAGGTCAGCTTGCGTTGAAGAATTTCCAGCCCCTGTACGAAGAACATGTTCAAGTAAATCAATGGTATTGTCAGGTAGGTTGTATGTGGCAGTACCTTGCACTAAATTTATTGAGCCTTGCTCAATAGTCCACATATTGATGCCACGATTGGCCCACTCAATCGTCAAGAGGTTCATGGATCGACGAGCTGTACGCAGGTCATAGCCCGAACGCATCTCTCGCCCAGCCCGTTCAAACGCCTCCTCAGCGATGTCGGTAAATTCTAGGTTGAAGTCGGTTGAGCCGCTAGTGGTCATCTAAATCTCGCAGTCTTTGCAGCAATTCCTTTGGGCTGCGCCACAAATTGTTTACCTGCTTTCTTGCCTGCTCGCTTTGCTCTTGTGGTTGCTGCATATTCCGCTGGGCTAAGTGCATTAATTGCCGCCGACGGGAGATACCGCTCACCAGTCTTACTAGACGGTTTACCACTCTTGGTTCGCCATTTCTGGTCTCCCCAATTCTTTAACGATTGCTGCGGGGCTTTCACTTCATCTTCTTTAGGGTTTGTGCAAGCCTTGCTCGCTGACCCATTTTACCGGGAGCTTTAGCAGCTTTGGCTAATTTACCTGCGGGGATTTTTTCCCCAGCTTTAACACCCAAAGATTTTTTTAAGGCTCCCGGTTTCTTAATTGCTTCTTGAATCCATTTGCCACCTTTAAATCCGGGAACCCCGCGACCTTTAAGAACATCCGCACGGGTTACTTTGCCATCGTCGTTTAAATCAGGAAAATCCTTCGGCATCACACACCTCGGTTAAAGTTTTTCACCTACCTCATATTGAGATAGTTTTGCTCTAAGCCTTTCAATTTCTGCGTCGCGTTCTGCTAGTTTCTTTTGAAAGCTTTCATTCATATCAACCCACATCTGCAAATTTTGAGTACGCATCTTATTATCTTCGACCATCATATTAAACAGTCGTTCAGATGCGTCTAACTGTCTTTGGATAAAATTAATCACGGTAACCACCTCCAGCAGCTTTGTATTTTTTAGCTACAAGTTGTGCTTTTCTCGCGGACCACTGGCCTGCTCCTGTGCCTTGCGTTGCAGCAGCTTTAACCTGAGCTACGATGCGTTTCCGTAACTCAGGCTTGGTGTAATTACCCGCTGCATTAACTTTACCGCCTTCGGCGTACTGCTCAAAGTCAGTATTGTCCCGGCGAACTTTTCTTTTCCCGGAAGGCATCTTTGAGGGCATTATGGCCCCCATACCACGCGATGCCATCATTTTAGCAAGCCCTACCGCCGCTCATCATTTTCTTTTTAGCCATGCCGCCTTTTTTCATACCGCTGCCAGCCATTTTGACTTGCATTCCTTTAGTTTTACCCTTGGAAGCAACACCATCACGACTAGGGGCAGCAGTCTTAACAGCGCCCATTTTGCTTGCGGCCATGCCGCCCATTGCCATCTTTTTCATACCAGTAAACTCCTTACCAACGGATTGAGGGACACCTACTTTTTTAGCAAACTTTGGGTTGTTCGCCACTGCTTGCATAAACTTTTCTTGTTTATCACTGACCGCTGGCATGACTATCCTTTCTTAGCAAGCTGGTCAATTTTTGCTTCAAGCCGCTCAAAGCCAGCATCGAAGCGTTCCATAATTTTTTCAAGGTCTTGACGCACTTCTGCGCGAGTAATGTGATCACGGGCTATTTCCTCTCGGGTTTTATTAAGTAAGACTTGTAGACGTTGCAGCTCATCGTGGGAGTTTTTGAGCATAAACATGACAAGCCCTACCAAAACAGAGGTGATGAGATTCCAAAGGATCATCGGGTCCATTTAACACTTCCATGCACGCAAGGATTTATTAATCCGGCTGTTTGGATCATTAGCCGTTTTTGCACTCGTAAGTTTCTTTTTCATGCCTGTCATTCTGGCACAAAATGATTTTTTACGAGACCCGCCTTCAGGTTGCGGGGCTTTAAGCCCCGGCTTACCGGGGTTTGCTGCATTATAAGAAGCTCTGCCCTTGGCGTTTAAACCGCCACTGGGATTTTTACCTTCTTTGCGCTGCCAAGCTGGGGTCTTAGCCATAAAACACCGTTGCCGTTATATTTGCCACGAGGCCAACATAAATGCCTAAAGTTGCTACGATTCCTTCACCCGGAATAATAACATTATAAGCGGTCTGATTATATGCATCGACTTCCATAAGAATATCGGCATACATCGTCACGGCAGGGCTTCCGCTAATTGATCCACTAGCAGAATCTGTCACGGTAAATGTATTAGCGTTGCTTACAGTCACTGAGTAAACATTTGTCGTAGCAGTGCCACCAGTCCCTGCGCTAAAAACCAACCATACGCGGTCGCCCGTAGCTAAACCGTGGTTGGTAATTGTTACCGTTACTACTGTGGTTGTACGACTGTAAGTGCCTGTCTGCGTGGTGTTGTTGGCAAAAATTACGTTTCTTGTTGCCGCGCTCGTATTTGCTGAAATTACCGCACCTTTTAAGCGAGTACGGTAATTAACAACAACCCCAGACGCAGACGCGTGAGCCGATAGGACATCGGTTTGCATCCCCATGATGCACTCCTATCAGGAATTAGCAAAAGGCGTAGCAACCACACCGGAGCCAAGAGCAATGCCGTTGACCATGTACTTTAATGCTGCTAATGCAAAAATTTGCACCCATGTTCCGGCAACGCCGCCAGTTGTTGATCCGTCAAAGTTAATAAAGTCATTTGCTGCCGCTGGTGTATAAGCCACTAGAGCATTAGATGAATCCGTATCAACACCAAAAATTGTTCCGAGGTATTTATCCGTACCATCAGTTCCAATCTTTAACGAAGAGGTTGCAATTGTGGTCGGAACCCAAATAGTGTAAACAACACCTTCGTTATTTGATGTATTAGGATCATTACCCGGGCCAGATGACGGAGCATTAGCCGAAGTATTGATTGTGGGAAGAGTAAGAACCACGTTAGAAGCCAATGTGCCGCCAACAGAGATAATTCTGCCGCCATGAGCTACAGGGTCTAATGTCGTGCTTGCTGTGATTTCTACAATGGTGGACGGACCTTGTTGATAAATGCCGCCCAGTGATCGGATAGGACCGTCAAAGGTCGTAATTGCCATGATAATTCCTTATGCACAAGTCGCTTGCTAATCGGTGCATCGTCTGCTGGGACAGTTTAGCAAGCTGGGTTTCCCAGATAATCCTATTATAAATAGAAAAGGGGGTTTTGCAACCCCCCTTTCACGCCAGATTAAGCTCCGGGCGAACCGTAAATTCCAAGGGGATCAGATACGCCAAAACTATAGCGTTCACGAGCCTTGTAACGAACGTTTCCGGTGTCGAAGTCTCCATCCATTGAATTTTGTAACGGTGTACGTACAAAATGCTTCAGGCCATTAGGAACATCGGTTGTCAGGAACCAAGCGTTTGTATCGGTCAAAAAGTGATTGACCGTGTAACCCTCGGGAATCGAACCGTTGTTCTTCAGGGCGTTGATGTCGTTGTTGTTAGTACCGACACGGAGTTCGGTTTCCAACAGGCGGGTTGCCACGAACATCAAAGCAGGAGGAACAATAAGCTTGCGGGGTTTAGCAGCAATCAAAAGTCCACGTTCGTCAGTCCATGCAGCAATCTGAATCACTGCATTTTCCAACGAGGTTTCGTTAAGATCCACGCCCGTAGCGGTCGTGTTGCTGTTTACACCACCAGAAACCAGCGGATGTGATGTTGAGAACAAGGGCTGACCATCACCGTAAGTCACAGTAGCGGCAAACCCGTTATTCAATACAGCAGCAGCTTTAACCTGCTTGGTGTACGCCATAGACCGTGCAAGGGCTTTTGTATAACGAGCAGACAAGCTGTCGTACAAGTTATCTTCAATCGCTTCTTCAGTGATTGAAAAGCCGTATGCAATGGTTTCGTGCGTATAACGAGCAGTCCAAGCTTCTTGCGCGTTGTCATAAGCAATTGCAGCACCTTCGTTCTTCACAGGGGCAGCAGTAAAGCCTGACAGCTTGGTTTCCTCTTCAAATGAGCGCTCGGAAGTCTCCGTTTCGTAGATCTCCTTGTGCTCTTCGCCATACTTCGCATACTCCAGACCGAACAGGGCGTTCAGGCCGGGGAGCAGCTCTTTCAGTAGTTGTGCGCGTGAAATAGCCATTTAAGTTTCCCCTTACAGTCCGGTTGGGTTGTAGTAGGCATGACCACCAAGGAAGGTAGAACCGGTAATGTTCGGCA
>Ga0214923_10000466_pt1 | contig 61717 bp, 46 predicted proteins | sample LL1510_MetaG_FD_177993 | JGI IMG/M metagenome (GOLD analysis project Ga0214923, IMG submission 177993) | Freshwater microbial communities from Lake Lanier, Atlanta, Georgia, United States - LL-1510 | ecosystem: Environmental > Aquatic > Freshwater > Lake | place: USA: Georgia | collected...
TTCTATTCAGGCGCTGGAAGCAGAAGCTCAAAGAGTAGCTGATTCTATCGCAGCTGCTGGTGCGCAGATGGAAGATGACAAGTCCACTCATTCAACTGGATCACATTCTGATTCGCATAAAGGCGCAGATCATTCTGATCCGAAAGGCAATCATACAAAAGATGCTCAAGCAGGTGCTGCAGCATGTGCTGCAACAGTTCGTCCAAATGCTGGAGGAGCTGCAATTAAAAAAGATGCACCTTCTCAAACAGATAAAGCTGAAAAAGCAAAAGGTAATGTATCTGGTGGCAGATCTTCAGGTGAAGAAACTGCTCCCAAAAGTACAGGTGCTGGGAAACCTATTAAAAGATCCGGCGAATAATTTTTCTTTAACTTAACTCAATCAATAACAATGAAAAGAATTTTACTTACTTCTTGTTTCCTATTTGTTTGTGTTTTAGCCTTTGCTCAAAACAAAACAAATACCCCAACTCCAGCTGCATCTTCAGCTGTAAACGATTTGAAATTCCCTGTTAATGTAAATCAAATTCCTGATTTCCTTAATTATGGTGGAGTTAAATCCTCTCAAAAACCTTCTGCACAGACTTTGGATACCTTTATTTCACGCCATGGTATGTTAACATCAGATTCTAATGCTTTTGTTTGGTTGAACATGTACTATGATACATTAGGTGCTTCCGTAAGAAATTACACAGTTTATTTCGATTCTTTACATGATAGCGATCCTGTAAGTACTGTGTATTATCCTTACACTGCAAATGATACCTTCATTATTGATTCATTGTATACATTTTGCTCACATAAAAAAACTTCCCCTTCAAGCGTTAGGGATACAGTTGAATTCAGAATATTAGATTTTAGTGGTACTGTTTTATGGACTGGGTCAGCAACTACAACAGCTCCTTTGTTCAACAATAGTTTAACTGGAACTGGAGCTGTCGGCTTAGTTAGAATAGGTTGTGGATATAAATTACCACAAAATACCCCAATTGGAGTTTCTGTTAGATTCAAAGGTCCAGTTGCTCAGGATTCTTTCATGACCTTGATTACTTATCCATACAAGCAGGCTTGCACACCTTCTACTTCTTCTCCAGCAACTAAAGCAAGTCGCTTTATCGACAATACTTACATGTTGACTCGTATTGATACCAATGCGCCTGCTACCCCTGCAATGTATGCTCAGTATTTTGCTCCTCCTGATATTTTGTTTTACAAAGACTGTAATAACAATAGTACTCAAGATACTATGCCAACTTACTACACATCTTCTGAATTAGATCTTCGTCAAAATGCTGAAATATTTCTTTTAGCTCGTCGTAATGGTATAATTATAGGTGTTGAAGAAGGTGTTTTCACTTCTGCATTAAATGTATATCCTGTTCCTACTACTGGAATGGTTAATATGAATATCAAATTCCCAAGTACATCAGACGTTAAGATCTCTGTATCTGATTTGCAAGGTCGTACTGTTTATTCAGATACTCAAGTTTCTGTTTCTGAATTAAATGGTTCAATTGATTTATCCTCTGTAAACAAAGGAGTGTATATTTTAAGAGTTGCTACCGCTAATGGTTCTGCAATTCGTAAAATTGTAATCAACTAAGGGTTTTTAAAATCTTTATAAAGGGCTACCTGTTTTAGGTAGCCCTTTTTTTATAATTTTCCATTGAAATATTGGTTATATAACTTAAATCAAGTTTATGCGAACGATTAATTTTATTGTTCTTATCCTTATGTTTTGTTTTATTGGATTTCCCCTAAAAGCACAAGAAGCAGGGACTTCAGAAAATAAATCAACACGTGGCAATCGTAAAAATGTTAAACCTCTAGAGGGGAATGACCCCGTTGAAAAACATTTACCAGATAATAAAAAAGTTGAGTCTTCCTCAGCTTGGTTGTCTGATAAGAATACAATCGCCAAATGGAATGCGCTTGAAAAAATAAATGAAGAGGAATATTGGAAATCGGTTTCTCTAAGGAAATTAAATCTTCAACTCAAATCAGGTGTTACTGTAAATGATGCTGAAATTCAGAATTTCTTTAAAAAATATAAACTATCCGGAAAGTTAAATAATCATTTTAGAGGTTATAAAACTTTATTCATACTTAAAGTAAAAGGTAAACCAAACAAAAATAGAATAATTGAAATAATCTCAGACGCAAAAAATAATGTTCCAGGTATTTATTTATTGGAGCCTATTTCTAATAATCTTAAATAATTATATTGAAGTTTAATTATGATATTTTAAAATTGATATTAATAATCTCAAGTATATAAATTAAAGAGTGTGTTTTTGAAAACTCTAATTTGAAATGCTAATTATCTTTCCTTAACATGAAAAAAAAATCTAAATAATTCCAATTCTTTAGTTTTATCCCTTACATTACACCATTCCCATCCCCCAATTCTAACCATTTAAACCAATTCCTATTTATCTATTGGGTTCTACCAAAGAAAATACCTAATTTTAATACAGGTATGTCAGGTAAATATATTCTCTCCCTTTTAATCCTGTTCTGCTCCCTTCCCCTAGCAGCTCAATACTTCGATTGGACCCGCACCGCAGGCGGTTCTCAACGCGATCGCTTTACCTCTATACATACTGATGCCAACGGCGGTTCTGTCGTAACGGGCTTTTACGTCGGCAATTGTGCCATCGGAGCTTTTAACCTTCCCGGAAGTAGTAGTGATGCATTAGTCGTCGCTCAATATACCAGCACCGGCTCAGTTGTATGGGCTACCTATGCAGGGGGCGCAGGAAATGTCCAAGGTCTGGGCATCACACGCGATGCCACCGGAAATATTTATGTTACCGGATATATGAATGGCTCCGTAACCTTCGGCTCTACTACCATTACCAGTGCTGGCTCTGACGATATATTTATCGCTAAGTATACCTCCGCTGGGGTTTTGTCTTGGGTACAAAGAATGGGGGGTGGGGCTGTTGATCAAGGCTTCGGCATTGCAACCGATCCTTCCGGAAATGTATTGGTAACCGGATATTTTACAGGTCTGGTCAACTTTGGTGGAGTATCCCTCACCGCTGCTTTTTATGATGCCTTTGCCCTCAAACTTGACCCTACAGGAACTGTGTTATGGGCAAAAAAAGGAGGCGGAAGTAGCACCGACTACGGCTCAGGTATTACCTCCGATGCTTCCGGAAATGTATATGTTACCGGTTATGTGTATGGTAATGGAACCTCCACCTTTGGGGGGCTTAGTGCCACAGGGTATGGAGCCTATGATCTGTTTGTAATAAAATACAACAGCGCTGGAACCGAACAATGGCTTAGAATCGGAGGTGGCGTGAATAGTGATAGAGGCTATGGCATTTGTACCGATGTGGCGGGTAATGTAATCGTCACCGGAATATTCGCAGCAACCGCTACCTTCTCCACTCAAACGCTTACTGCCTTGGGAATGCAGGATATTTTATTGTTAAAATACACCTCTGCGGGCAGTTTGGTTTGGTATCGTCAGGCAGGAGGACCTTTTAGTTATAATACTGGAAAATCAGTAGTCTCCGATAATGTGGGTAATATTTACTTCACAGGCACCTTCCAAAACCAAGCTCTGTTTGGAACTACTACCGTAAGCAGTTTAGGCCTCGATCCTTTTATCGCAAAATATACAGGTAATGGAAGTTTACATTGGGTTAAACGCGGTGGGGGAGGATTAGATGAAGAAGCCCAAGGAATTGGATTGGATAATCAAGGTAGAGCCTATATCGCCGGATATATGCAAGGCAATCAATCCGTTTTTGATTTAAATAATCTAGTTAGTCTAGGCAATGACGATGCATTAATAACCCGGTTAGATTCAGCAACCGTTGCTCAAAATCCAACTCCACTTTCTTATTGTGTGGGAGATTCAATCATCATTCCGTTTACAGCCTTAGCCGACTTCCAGTTTGGCAATGTATATACCGCAGAATTAAGCGATGCCACCGGCAGCTTCGCTACTCCCATTTCCTTAGGAACATGGACTGCCCAAGGTTCGGGTTCTTTTCATGGGTTCATTCCCTTGAATACCCCATCAGGAACTGGCTATCGTGTGCGCATCAATGGAAACTTACCACTTGCCTATGGTAGAGCCAATACCAGCAATATCACCATCAAAGCGTTACCCGCTTTACCTATCATTTCTTCTAATTCCCCGGCTTGTATCGGTACTACTTTATTGTTAAGTGCTACTACCGTAACCGGTGCCTCTTGGACTTGGACAGGCCCCAATGGTTTTACCTCTTCCGTAGTTACTCCAATCATCAACCCGGTCTCCATGGGTAATGCAGGAACGTATTCTGTTTTCGCTACTGTAAATGGTTGTGTGGGTCCCGTTGCTTCCATAACGGTATCCGTAACTTCCGTTCCCAGTTCCATCACCATAGGAGCGAATGGTCCAATTTGTTCAGGAACTACTCTTCAACTAACTGCATCCAATTACACCGGCGTAAATTACAGATGGCAAGGACCCAATAGTTTTACCGCAAGTACCCAATCAGTTTCTAGACCCAGTATAGCTTTAAGTGATGCCGGAATTTATTCTTTATATGTGTATGCCGGAAGTTGTACCTCCGCAGTTTCTACTTTAAATCTTACGGTCAATCCAACCCCTGCGCCTGCAGCCATTGTAGCCTTAGCCAATCCCATTTGCCTAGGAGATTCCTTACAACTTACGGCCACCTCCGACCCTGGAAGTAGTTTTACTTGGAATGGCCCCTCAGGATTTACTTCTACCGCTGCCCTATGGGTGAGATATGGAATTACCCTTGCGGATGCTGGAACCTATTCAGTAGTTGCCTATGCCGGAACCTGTTCCGCAACGGTTTCTACGCTTGCAGTTAATGTAAGTTCTGGTCCAACAGGAGTAGCCGTTACCTCTAATGCACCCCTCTGTGAAGGGGCAACCCTACAAATACAAGCAGGTACCTTATCGGGTGTAACCTATAATTGGGTTGGCCCCGCCGGATTTACCAGTCAACAACAAAACCCCATCCTTCAACCTGCTCTGGCATCTGCAAGTGGAGTTTATACGCTTACCCTCAATAATGGTTGTCAATCTGCTCCAATTACAATTCCTATTCAAATCACAGCAGCACCTGCTGCTTCGGTTGCAACCAGCACCTCTCCTGCATGTGTAGGTGACCTACTTAGCCTAAAAGCCTTTCCAGTCCCCGGTGCAACAGGGTATTATTGGATAGGCCCCAATGGGTTTTCAAGTACTCTTCAAACAACTTATCTTCCCAATATAGCCCTTTCTCAGGCAGGTTGGTATTCGGTGTATGCAATCGCCGGTGGATGCACCAGCGCTGTCTCGGTAACCCAAGTAGTAGTAGGAAATGCTGTTCCATCCCCAGTAGTGAATTGGAATGCCCCGGTTTGTATTGGGGATACTTTACTGCTCACCTCAGGAATGACCAGTCCTGCAAATTGTTATTGGGCAGGTCCAGTAGGATGGGTCTCCTTTGATTTAAATCCTATCATTCCTTCCTCCGGTAGTGCACAGGCGGGTACTTATTCCTGCTATTGTCAGGTCAATGGGTGCACGAGCCCTACCTCTACTTTGCAAGTCACTATTCAACCTTTTGCACTAGTACCCCAAATCACACAATCAGTTGATACGCTTTGGGCCAATGGATCGAGTACCTATCAATGGTACTCTGCGACAGTAGGCTTAATTGTAGGGGCTAACGGAAATTATTATGTTCCTACTGCAGGCGATACTTATTGGGTGGAGGATTTAGGAAATGGTTGTCCTTCGGATACCTCCTTACACGTAGCCTGGTTTCCAGTATCCGTTCAAGACCTAATCGGTAGGTCGAACCTGAAGATTGAAGTATATCCCAATCCAGTTAATAAGTATTTATATATTAAAGGATTAGATAATATGTCTAATTATAATATCAATATTTACAATAGTCAAGGCACTTTGGTTTTAGCCAATTCCCCAATCCCTACTTTTACAACTGGTGTTTCTGAATTTATCCTACCTACTCAATTACCTTCTGGAGTTTATTATTTGGAGGTAATGACCGATGCCCTTCAACAGCCGGTATTTAGGACATCTCTACAAATCATTAACTAATTACTGCTGAATTAAGGTTGTTCTGGAAGTAATATCCAAGAATAAACATTTTCTTGTTTAAGCTGAATCATTTGGGGGATCAAACTTTTTCGATCCACAGAACTCGCGATACTTACCCGATAATACCCATTTCCCTCTTGAGCAGGAATGACCTTAGCATCAGCAATCCCTTTATGTATCCAAGCTAACTTCTCTTGTTCCGCCGCGGCTTCTGACTTGGAAGAAAAAACGATGAGATAAGATTCTACCCGAACCTCAGCCATCGGCTTAGCTGGACTTTCAGCCGGAGCAGGTTCTTCTGGCTTTACCTTCGTAACTTTTATTACCTCGGGATGTGTAACAGGTAAAGAATAATACCACCAAGCCGCATACAACAATCCAATCAATAATCCTGAAATTAATAGCTTCCGGAAAATTCGTTTTCCATTCCATTTTTTTCCTGGCTTTTTCTCAACCTTATTTTTGGGAGATATTGGAGCGGTTGCAGGAGGGATGGGTACAGGAGTTTCCGTAACCATCGCAACTGGGGTAGGGGCTTTAACCTTCTCCGCAATTATGGGCTCTGGCTCAGTAACCACAGCAGGTTTATGCGGTGGCGAAGGAGCAGGAGAAACTACCGGAGCAGCAACTCGAGTTGGGGTTGATTTAGGAAGGGTAAGCGTTGGCATACCTCCTAGATTACTATATAATACTTCCTTCGCTGAAGGAAGGAAATTCATTTCAATGCCAGATAGGCCTTTGTTTAATACCCCAATTCCTTGAATATGATAACTTCCCTTCTGCTCTAATACCCGTTGAATCTCTTTACCCAATTCCGCAGCATCCTTACCTGTGGGTTGTAAATATTGGCAAAAGCGATTCCATTCTCCTGAATCATCAGAAGATAACGAAGGCTTAAATGCAGGACTTTCAAAAGGAGGATGTAGAAGGCTTGAAGAACCTGCTTCCATTCTAGCAGAATGAAATACCCGGTAAAAGGTACCAATAAAAGGCACCTCAAATTGATCCAGGTTACGTATGGATTCTAAAAGATAATATTCTGCAGAATAATTCACGTTGCTCAAAAGGTCGCACCCAAACCTGCCCTAAAATCTAAAGGCATTTCGGGATACAAATACCAACGCGTCCAGGTTTGTCCAGACAGGTTGGAACCTTCCAAAAATAGAGAGAAACTTTTGTAAAACCTATATTCGGTATGCAGAGAAAGATCTGTAAAAGCAGGGGCTTTTATAATAGTGGTGGTACCGGAACTTTCGGTTTTTTGTGCTAACGGCCTGCTGCCAAAGGTGAAGGAGCGAAGGGTAAGGGAAAATTTAGAGGTAGGTGCCCAGGTTAAAAAAGCTTCCATCCGAAATACGGGTTGATGAAAGTTAGCCGCCAATTGTCCCATGGAATACCAGTTATATTGGGCACTTATACCCGATTGCCATTGTGTTTGTTGCTTCCAAGTTAAAACTCCCGAAAGTTGTGTAACGTTTGCACCCTCATCATAGGCTAAAGAAAAATAACCGGGTAACCCTGGCGTCTCTACATAAACGGGTAATCGTTTATAATTTTTTCGCTCCATTCTTAAGGTTCCATACCACCCTTTGGGTAAATTCCCTTCTAATTCCATAAATACTTTCCATTTTTCCTGAGTAGGCAAAAGATTTAAGGTATTGAATAAATATCTGTTCTCCATAAATCTAGTCCATCGAGTATCCCATTGCATCCCCCCACCATTGCCCAAGTGTAGCCGTAAACGGTCCGGAATAATTTCAAACCTGACTTTAATAATGGGAAGCAAAACATAAGAAGGTGTTGTATCCTGATAATAATTTAATCTTACCCCTCCGGATAAATAGAAGTTTTCCTTTTGAAATACAAAATCCGGAGTAAGATCTATAAAGGTTCTCGAAGCAGTGCGTTGATAATCGGAAATAGAAGAAAAGGTAAACTCCCCTTTACCTCTAATAAATGTATAATCTCCCAAGCGGAAATTTCCAGTCGGTAATAAACTAATATGATTCTCTGAGGCTCCGGTTTTTTCTTTAAAATATCTATATCGAATATCTCCTGAATATCCAGAAGAATGGCTGGAATCCACACGATGTAAGCCAATCTGGGCTTCTGTTCTTCCAAAATTTCCCTTTCCATCCGTCATCACTTCTGGTCTGGGGGTAGCTAATAATATGTTTTGCGTTGAGGTCGGAACCCCATAATGATAAAATTGTTGATAATCTCCTAATATATGATATCGAAATTCATGCTGAGGTAATGCCAAACTTCCCCCAGTTTGAAAGGATTCATTTAAATCTTGTGCCTTGTCTATAAAGCCTACACTATGGGCTCGATGCCGGTGTTGTATATACCAAGCTGTTTTTTGATTAGGTGCATGATGCAAAGCAATATCTCCAACACTTCCTCCAAATCTTCCTAAACCTAATTTAACATACCCTCTAGGGTATAGAGGTAAGGGAGTGGTTAAAGGCATTGGCAATCGAATCGAACTGCTGGGCAATTCAATCGGAATTTTAAACGTTACCTCCTTATATTTAAATTCAGGTTTGGTAAATATCTGCTGAGGAACTGGAATAAGAGGTTCTGGTTTTTCAAATATTTCTATCCCTTCAATCCTTGAATTTTCAACCGAAACTGAATCATCAGAATTTACCTGAGCATTTACAACCTGTATCCCAAATAAGATTAATAATAAGCCAATCCCGTATTTCATTTCTTACGCTCCTTTTTATTTTCTTCTGGAACAATTTTCGGAGGAGGAAGCGCAACCCTAATTCTATCCTGAATTTGTTTGGCTGCTTCTTTCATTCCAGAATAATAATCCTGAGGTTGAGATAAAATATAATCCAAAATATCTTGCGCTTGAATAGTGTCTTGTTGACGAATATATAATTCCGCTAATTCCATATATCCCCGAATTACCCATTCCCGATAAGCGCTATAATTACTTTTTAAATATAATCCAGCTTCTTCCCCTAAAGTATCTTGTCCGGTTTGAATTAAAATTCGGGTAATTTCATATTGAGCGCGCGCTCCGGCTACGGTTCCAGTTGCTGCTTTTTCTAAATCTTTGAATTTCTGTAAAGCGGATATAGTATCTTTAGTTAGTAATAATATTTTTCCTCCCTGCCATTCTAGATCCTGACGTTTCGCAACCGAACCACCGGGTTGCGATAATAATTGTTCAATGGATTGTAAAGCTTCAGGATATTTATTCGCTGTTACCCAAGCTTCAATTTGTAAATTCATAATATTCCATCGTTCACTGGGTGGAACTGCTAAACTCAATGCTTTTTCATATTGAATTGCCGCTGTTTCGTGTTTTCCCAATAGGGTATTTAATTCCCCCGATAATAAACATGCGGGTAAAACATAAGGATGGATTAATTTCGAATTAATTAATTCTGTTAAATCTTGTAAGGCCTCCTGTGGTTTACCGGTTTTACTTAAACATACAGCTCGTGCATATCTAGCTTCAAATACATGCGGACCGGTTGAATAATCCCGAATATATAAATTCAATAAAGGTAAGGCAGATGCCCATTCCCCACCTTCCCAAGGCGTAGATGCCGCCTCCCAAGCAATATTCTCTACATCTGAATTAATATCCGGACAACTTTTTCGATAAGTTTCTAATATCTCCGCATATACTTCTGTATTTACCACAAATGGTAAATTGTTTAATGCCACTTTGCTCGCTAAAGTATCAGAACAATATTCGGTTACTACTTTTCTAAAATATTTTTCGGCCGCGGCTTTATCCGATGAATTAAAGGCTGCAATTCCCATTCGATTAAAGGCCTCCGGTATATAAGGACTATTAGGATATTCCGCAATTAAGGTACGACTCGCCTGACTTGCTTGAGCATAATCTGTCATCCATTTTAAATAAGTATCCCCAGATTGATCTAAAGCCGCTTCCCGATATTTTGATTTTGGATATTGTTGAATTACTTTTTTCCAAGTATTAATTGCCTCAGAATATTTTTCTAATCTATAATTTAATAATCCGATTTTATACCAACTATAATCTAAATAAGGATTTTGCGTTTGGGTACTTTTATAATACCATTGCATAGCTTCTGCATAATTTTTTAAAGCCATTTCACAATCTCCAGCTCTTAATAACGCATCCTGATATTGAATTGAATTTTCACTTTCTTTAGATAAAGTTAAATATTGCCGAAATGCCTCAGAAGCATTTTCAATTTTATCTAATCGTAAGGCTGCCCATCCCATGCCATACCAAGCATCAATATAATATGCAGGTTTAGGATTTAAGGGTAATTCTAAAAACTTTTGATATTGTTGCAAGGAGGCATCCCATTTCCCTTGACGAAATAAAGATTCCGCATACCAATATCTACATCCCGCAGCAACAATAGGGTCTTGTTGTAAATTAAATCCTTTCCGAAAATATAAATCCGCTTCTTGCCAAATTTGTTTACGATATAATTCTAATCCATAATACCAGCACGAACGTTGATAGGCTTTTAAACTTCTCTCATCTTTTAAATTATTTTTTTCAAATAAAGTAATAGACTCTTTATAATTACCTGTTTGAAACCAAACTTCCCCCATCATAGATCTTATTTCATTTTCATATTTTCCGGAGGGATATTGCGCTAAATAATTCTGCGATTGTTGGAGCGCATCTTCAAATTGCTGAGATTGAAAAGATAATTTTGCATATTGTAAAGAAGACTCTTCTCCAATATCTGTTTTTGCCCCTAATCGTGAAGCTTTGAAAAATGCCATTCGAGCACTTTCAATATTATTCTGTTGTAAATAACAAAATGCTAAATAATAAGCGGAGGGAGCAGCAAGACTATCTTCCCCTCCCCCAATCTTTTCAAATATGGGTAAGGCAAGCGTATATTTTTCAAGTTTAAAGGCAGTAAATGCATACGCATACCGAAGGGCTGGCGGCATAATATTTTTATGCGATAAGAATTTATCAAAAGATTCCATCGCTGCCGGATATTTTTCATTTTCTACACAAGCAGCAGCCTGAATTAAATATATTTCAGGATCTACAGTTTCAGTAGGAAATTGAGCAATAAAATCATTAAGCCCGGATATATCTTTTAATTGGGCATAAGCACGTGTACAGCCTAATAAGGTTTCGGCAGTATGATCGGAGGGAGATAATTTACTTAATATTCGTACGGTTTCTGTATAATTTTTTCTTTCATAATATAATAATCCCACAAATCGAGTAGCAATAATTTGCCATGGACCTGGTTTTTGAATTAAAGTATTTAATTCTTCTAAGGATTTATTATACTCTTTAAAATGATACCAACAAATTCCTGACATATAGGCAATCTCTTGATTTGCGGTATCGCTAATTTGAGGGTCAGGTCTGGATAAGGGCGCTAATTCTTGAATTACCCGCCGATAAGCTTTTTCACGGAAATATTGACGGGCAAGCCATAACCTTGCCTCAGCCATTTGAGGATGTACTGCATATTTAGAAATAAATAATTCGAAATCTTCTTTAGCGGTTTTTCTACCCGATAAATATTCACACAAGGCTAAATAAAATTGCGCCTCCGCTAAATAAGGTAATTGAGTAGTTAATTTACCTCCCGTTTCCCCACCTTCAATATAATTCCGGAATTTAACCGCCGCCGATGGATAGATCCCTTTTCGAAACCATTCCATCCCTTCCAAATAATAGGTACTACTTTCATATTGATCAGGTAATTGAGCTCGCAAAAAGCTCAAGGGTCCTAGTAGTAGTAATCCCCAAAAAATTAATTTATACCACATTAAAAACTTAATTGGGCTCCAGCCGAAGGAATTAAGGGTAATTGATTCACTCTTACATAACGGATACGATCGATATAAAATATATTATCCCGATTATAAGTATTATATACAGATGCATTAATCTCAAGTAGAAATTTATTTCCGAATTGCCATCTCTTTTTAGCACTTAAATCTAATCTATGAAAATAAGGTAATCTTCCTCCATTTAAAGTGGTACTATATAATATTCCTAAATTCCCATTTTGCGTTGCCCAAGGCGTTTGGGCTCCTCCTGTATTAGTTGTTAAACGCTCATAAAATCCTTGGGTCTGCGTAAATGGAAATCCAGATCCTAAGGTCCATCTTAATCCTAATTCCCATTTTGAAGCTTCAAATCGGGGTTTGATTTTTACTTTTTCTTCTGTGGCTTCTTTTGCTTTATATAATCGATCGTTTACATTCCCATTATTCCAAGAAATAATTAAATTGGCATTGTGTCTTCTATCGAAACTTGCAGGATAAGTTTGGATACCGTCATTACGATTAATTCTCGCAATGCCATAATTTAAGGAAACATACCATTGTTTATAATCATATTTCATCGCTATATCCAACCCAGAGGCTGAACTCGTTTCTGCAATAAAATCAGGGTCACTGGAGAATAATTTAAATCGGTTAATCGCTGTTAATTGACGGAAATCTTTATGCCATACTTCAACAGTCGTTTCAAAATTTTCAAATAACTCAATCTCTGTACCCCCTAAATAATGTATGGCCGATTGTAAATTATTTTTTAATAATGGATTATTTACATTATCTGGCGCTAAAATAATTCCCTGAAAAAAATTAACAATATCTAAATCAGAATTGGAGCTAATTAAATTCTGGGAATAAATTCCAGTTGCCCCATAAAAACTAATTCGGTTGAAATTTAATTTCGCTTTAAGACGAGGTTCTAAAGACACCGTACTTTTATCACTATAAAAATGCATACGCACCCCAGGCTCTATTACTGCTCTGTTTTTTAAGGCACTACCTTCTCCACCATTTTTTCTTTTAAATACTTGTCGGTATTTTAAATAGGTAGCCATTTCGGTATTATTTTCTTTTTGAACCACCCGATATCCATAAGCATTGGTAAAATTAAAGTCTGTATTAAATGCAAAAACTTGCACCCCATACGATAATTCATGAATAGATCGTATGATATAAGAAAAATTAAGAAAAGAATTTAATCCTCCAATATTACTTTTTCGAGGGAAGGCTTCATTCTGTGAATTTAATTGTGTTTTATATCCTGAATAAGCAATATTACCGGTTAAAATAACTTTTGAAAGGGAAGGTAAATATTGAAATTGCATCCCCCCTCCATAGGCAGACCAACTTACATCTGAAGGAAATTCAAAATTTACATCATCCGAATTATTAAATCCAAATAAACTCAAACGATTTCCACCTCCTGTAAAAGTTATTTTTCCATAAATATCTCTGAAGCGATAGGGGAGTCCTAAACTATCGGTTAAGGATTTATATAATCTTTTACTGGTAGATTCTAATCTCGATTCACGATAGGAAAGTAAAAAACTTGTACCACTGCCCGTATTTCTGGTTTTAGATAAAGGCCCTTCAATTAAAAATCCATTGGTAAAAGGATTTGTATGCACCTTTCCCGATAAACGATTTAAATTACCGGTACGTGTACGAATATCCATCACAGAAGAAACTCTTCCCCCATATTCTGCGCTATACCCAGCTGAATATACATCGGTTGATTTTAATATATCCGGATCAAAAACGCTAAATACCCCAATGCTATGAAATGGATTATAAATAATCATACCATCTAACATTACTAAATTTTGAATGGGAGTACCCCCTCTTACAAATAACTGCCCGCCTTGATCCCCACTGGTAATTACCCCTGGAACTACTTGTAAATATTGGGCAAGATCAGGAGAACCTAAAGAGGGCATTAATTTAATTTGACGAGACGTAATTTTCGTCTCTCCTGCCTTTACTTTATTTTGATCAATTTTTCCAATAGCATCATCCGTAATTACTACTTCCTCTAATACCGTGGCACGTTCTTTTAAGGTAAAAGATAATTTTAATAATTTACCCGCAGTTAAAGTGACTTCCTGATAAATAGTATCATATCCAATAGAGGAAATTCTTAATTTATAAGTACCTGCTGGAATACGCGCTAAACTAAATACCCCTAATTCATTGGTAAGTGCCCCCATTTTTAAAGATTCAATAAATGCAGTGGCGCTAATTACCCCTTCCCCAGTTTCATCTACCACAGATCCCTTGATTTCACTGGTCTGAGCTTGAATTCCACCGATTAGCCCTCCCCAAATAATGCAAACAAAAACAATTAATATAGATTTCATGCAGATTAGTTTATCAACTGATACACCAGTTGTTTGAGGGTGTGTTCTTGCGGTAATTTAGAGGGCGTAATTCCTTTAATCATTAAATCTGCTTGCGCAATATTTAATAGATTTTCCCTAATTCGAGTAGCACTAAAATTACGTAATCCGGGTTTATAATTCTTAGCTAAAAAAGCACTAGATAAATGCAAGGTTTTAGCTATTTCTTGTTCTTGTTCGGTTTTTAAATATTTACACAATGCCAGACTATGGAAAAAGCGAAATAAGGTAGATAATATTTTTACTGGTGAATTATCCCCAAAATTCCGACTCATTTGATCCACAATTTGTAAGGATTTAAATAAATTACGATTTCCTACCGCATCCTGTAATTCATATACATTATAATCCCGATCAATATTTACATAGTCTAAAATAAATTCTTTGGTAAGTTCTTTTTGTTTTAAAAAACGAAGTTGAATGGCTAATTTTTCAATCTCTTTTTCTAATAAGGATAATTGGGTGCCAAATGCATCAGATAATAATTGAACGCCTACATCAGAGGTATGTAAATCGTGATCGGCCAACATTCCTCGAATATATTCTCCAATTTTATTTTCATATATTTTTTTAGATTCAAAATATCGAATAACATTGGGATTGGCTTTTAAGGTTTTTGCTAATTTAGAACGTCCGTCAAGTTTTTTAGGACTGTCTTTATAAGCTATTACAAATACGGTAGATTCTGCAGGTTTACGAAAATAGGTTTCTAGAATTTCTAATTCATCCTTTTTCATTTTTTGCGCTTCCTTCAATATCACCAACCTTTGCGGGGCCATCACAGGATAGGAACGCAACAAGCCACTTAATTTTGCACCAGTAGCTTCATTGCCATAAATGATGTCTTGATTAAATCCTCTTAAGGATTCTTCAACGACACTAGATTCTAATTTTTGGGTGATTTTGTCAATGAAATAAGGCTCTTCTCCAATCAGGAAATATACCGGAGCAAATTTATTTTTTTGTATCTCTTTAAGTAAGCCGTTAAAATCCATGGTTGCAAGCTGGCGAATAATCCGTGAAATAATTCGTCAGAAAGGATATCCTATGCCCAAATTATACTGTAATCGGGTATTGCCCAAATCTTGGGGAAATCTCTTAATTACCCAATCCTTTAATTCTGGTGCATAAAGTTGTTGTGCAATATCCAAACGGAGGATAAGGAAGGAGAAATCAAATCGAAAGCCTACCCCTCCATCTAAGGCAAGTACTAAGGTCTCTGTGGATAACTTTCCTCGTGAATCGGTGAACGATGAACCTTTTGCAAACCACACATTCCCCGCATCCAAAAATAACGCTCCCTCTAAAAAACTTAAAAGGTCTCTTCTGATTTCCGCATTCGCCTCAATCATTATTTCCCCTCCAGGCGTAATTAAGGTATTCGATAAGGGATCAAAGGTTCCCGGACCCACCGTGTTCGATAACCAACCTCGCAAGGAATTGGTACCCCCAGCATAAAACCTGCTCTCAAATGGAACCTCACGCGTATAATTCAAAGGATCCGCAAATCCTGTCTTGGCACGAAATACCACCTCCCCAGATTTACCTAATGGCGTGTATCGCTTCGCCTCTATACTCAACTTGAAAAATTGACCATACGATACATTATTTAATAAACGATCTTTATAATTTCCATCTGAATTAAAATACCGATCAATTAAGTACGGTACCATCCCCCCTAATTCTGCAAAACCTTTAAAATAATGCGACGACCTTGCTCGGGTTGTTGCATAATCTGAAAAAATAAAGGCATAAATATGACTCGTCGTATATCTGGATTTAAAATCTCGTTGTACTAATTCTCTTAAAAATGGACTTAAGGTTAATATACTTTCGTTAAATGCATCCGATAAATCACTGCGTATATACGAAATAGCCAATGGCGTTAATTGACTGCTTTGTTGTTGGGAAAAGGGAATATGATACCATTGATATTGTATCGAAAGATCTGTAATCCTTCTTGTAAATTCTATCCTCTGCTCATTGTCCTGAGATAAGGTTAAAGAGGTATTAGGATTAAAAAAGCTTACATCACCTTTGGGTCGGTAGGGTAATAAAAATTTAGGAAATATTAAACTTATTCTTCCTCCAAAAGTGTAAAAAAACTTTCGAATACTTTTATTGTCCTGTTCAGGGTAATATAAACTAACATTCCCTTTTCCACTAATTTCTAATTTTTCAGCATTTCGAAAAACATTGTTATTTCGATATGTAATATTTCCACCAACACCCGGTAAATTCGTAGAACTTAAAATACGATATTCTGTAGAAAACGCTTCTACCCCAAACCTAGCAGTAGTGCGGTTTAATAAACTCATATCCATCCAAATCGCTAAGGTTTTCGCAGTATCATTGGGGGTAAATCGCAATACGTTGGTACGTAAAATATTCATATTCTGTAAACGTAACTGGGTTCGTTGTACATTTTTTAAACTAAAGTTTTCTCCGGGTCTTAATAATATTCTTTCTTGTAAAAAATTATAATTTAAATAATTCAACTCTGAACGCTGAACTGCAAAATTTACCCTTACCGAGGGCGATAATTTTTTTATCCCTAAATTATTATCCTTACGAAAAGAATTAGATAACGTATCAGAACGGAATCGAATAATAGGATTTCTTAAGGTATCCATAAATTGTTCCCCAGAAACTGAATTTAACAATTGTAGATAAACATCTCCTATTTTATAAATATCATATTTGCCGGGGATATCCACCAATATATCTAAATACCGAATATTCTTTTTTTGAGTTTTTAATACATAAGGCGAGGGCGGCCGTTTTAACACGGTTAAGGTATCTACGGTAAATCGAATGGAATTTAAATTAATTTTAAAATATCCCGCATTTCTTAATAATTCTGCAATCCGCGATCGCTCCCCTCCAAATTCTTCTTCATTATATAACGATCCCTGTCGTAAATGACTTTCATTTGCCCGTCTAACCAAATGCGCAAATAATTCAATTTGATCCACACGATATTTAAGAGAATCTACCCGATATTCTGGCCCTTCTGTAATAATAAATTTAATAGATGCTTGACTTCCCGGTCTGAATCTTCTACTAAAATATTTTACTTCATAATTTACCTTGGCTTGAAAATATCCTTTCGAATAATAATATCTCTGTAAATTGTTCAAATCCGCCCGAATACGCACGGAATCTAATAATACCGGTTTTTCTCCTATTTTATTTAATATGATATTCAATCCGGTTTCATAATATCTTCTAAAAGAGGCACGACTTAATAATATTCTTTTTATTCGGGAGGAATCAGACTCTAATAATTGTGCAAAACGATAAATTTTTAAATACCCTTTGGGAATAATAATAAATGTCTTGTTTGGTCGAGTTCGAATACTATTAATTAATTTATCTTTATGAATATTATGGTTTCCAGAGAATTTAGGTTCTCCTTTAATTAAATGTTCATTCGGTTGCATAAATAAAGTATTCACACAGGCCGTTTGACTGAGTACCATCAAGAGTAAAATCCCTTGAAGTATTAACTGAAAACGAGTACCCTTTACCGAAGAAATACGCATGCGGGATAAAAAGGGAGAATTGTCAGGAATCTTGCGCAAACTTTTCCGGTTTCGAATTACCTTTGGCCATACAAAGGCAAGTGATCACACGAGCAAATTTAAAATATTTCGCGTCGCTACGGCATCGAAAATACCGTAAATCTGAAAGACTCACGTTAGTAGAGGGAAGAAAACCTATACTCGAGTGGCTCCGTTCCGGTATTTCAACTGGAGAAGTCTGGATTACCCCTCAAGCTCGGGAACTTGAAACGGAGGAAGATATTCTTCAAATTGCTGGCGCCATTTCACCTCAAGATTTACAGCGCATCTCAACCCTCGATTCTCCTGAAGGATATCTGGCGGTAATATCCATCCCTGAATATTTACCTCCATTACCCGATGATGCAGCCCTCTGCCTTGTAGAGGTGCAAGACCCCGGTAATCTCGGTACCATTCTTAGAATAGCAGATTGGTTCTCTATCCCTCAAGTATGGATAAACGACGCTTGTGCCGACCCCTGGAGCCCTAAAGTTATTCGCGCTTCTATGGGCTCTGTATTTCATACTCGCATTTGTCTGTTGGAAGATCCTATTGAATTCTTAAAACCGCTTGCCGAAAGAATCATCCCAACACATTTGCAAGGAAAGCCTTTGCAAGATTTTACCTGGCCTCCTCATCCCATTCTTTTATTGGGAAATGAAGGTAATGGTCTTCCTCAAAATTGGATTAATTTAAACCCTGAGGCTGGGGTTATGATCCCAGGATTCGGAAATGCTGAATCCTTGAATATAGCCGTCGCTGCCGGTATCCTCGCTTGGGAAGCCTTTGGAGCAAAAGCCCCAACTATGCCTAATAAATGAACGTCCCTCAACGTTTTTGTATCTTTGACCTTCATGTGGCTTAATCGGGCTTTCCTTATTCTCATTTTATACGCAGGCATATCCATCATCTCCTGCCGTAAACCCACCTCTTTTAAAGAATCTGGAAGCCTCTCTTTTTCAGCCGACTCCTTGCACTTTGATACAATATTTACTACCCTCCCTTCCCCAACTTTACGATTATCAGTTCGAAATACCAGTGGAAGTCCGCTTCGTATTAAATATATAAACCTCCAAGGGGGTGAAAATTCTCCTTTTAAGCTCATCATCAACGGAGATGCAACACCCGCAGTCGCAGGGCTTGAATTGGATAAAGGAGATAGCGCTTTGATCTTTGTCTCCCTTACCGCACAAGGAAATGATGCAAGAATATTGGATAAAATTAATTTCGAAACCTCCGATCAACAATATGAAGTAATTCTCGATGCTTTTGTAAGAGATGCTTATTTTTTAACCGATACTTTTATCGCTTGTGATACCGTATTTACCCCCGCAAAAGCTATCGTGGTGGACGGCCCTTTATTTGTCCCCGAAGGATGCACGCTACGTATTGAACCAGGAACGCATTTATATTTTACGCCTCGGGTAGATAAGAATTATAACCCCGCTTCTTATTTATTTGTTGGAGGAACCTTGCAAGTGGAAGGATCTGTCACCCTGCCCGTAATTTTTGAAGGCAATAGATTGGACGAAGCATACGCCGGTAAAGGAGGGCAATGGAGAGGTATTATTTTTGGCGTTACCTCTAAAGGTTCTGTGATAGATAAAGCTCGAATTAAAAATGCTTGGGTAGGAATTCAAATTGATTCCTTGCCCGTGGACGCTGCTCCGAAATTAGTTTTGTCCCGCACCGAAATTAGCAATCATTCTAATTATGGTATTTTACTTCAAGGATATTCTTCCGTCACACAACAACAAATAATGCTAAAAGCGGAAAATATATTAATTGATAATTGTGCTAAATCTTGTTTTGTAATGGCAGGAGGAGGAAATGCGGATATTACACATGCAACAATTACGGCATTTAATTATGATTTTAATCGGAAAGATCCATTAATTCTATTAAATAATTATAGCACCACAACTGCTTATCCTTTATTTGCAAAATTTACCAACTGTATTGTGGAAGGTACTGAAGATAATGAAGTGCAATTAGATAATGCTAATTTGGGAGGATATCAGGTAGAATTTAATTATTCTTTAATTCGTTCGGTAATTACCATGCCGGGAATTCTAAATATCTATAATCAATCTCCCGCATTTATAGATTCCCGAAAAAAAGATTATCATTTAAATAATAATTCCCCCGCAATTAATAAAGGAATTGCAACCCAAATATTTACCGACCTCGATGGAAAATCCCGTCCTCAGGGAGCAGGTCCGGATTTAGGTTGTTTTGAATATCAACCCTAAGAATGACAACGAATTCCAAAATCAATTTTGCCATTGTTGGGTATGGGCATATTGGAAAGCGATATGAAAAAATAATTGCTCAAAATCCCAATTCCCAATTAATCGGGATTTGTGATCCCCTAATGCCTCAAACTCAGGAAACCCCTTTGTTTTCAACCCTTCCAGACCTTATTACTTTTCTCCAAGCACTTCCCCCTCAGGAAATACCCCCTGTAATTTGTATTTGTACCCCCAACGGATTACACGCCGAACAATCTATATTTTGTCTTTCCCAGGGATTTCATGTAATCTGTGAAAAACCGATGGCATTAACTACTGCAGATGCTCATCAAATGATGGACACTGCACATAAATTTAATAGGAGTATTTTTTGTGTGATGCAAAATAGATATTCCCCTCCGGCAGTTTGGTTGAAAGAATTAATTAATTCCCAAAAATTGGGAAAAATAGTAATGGTTCAAGTCCATTGTTTTTGGAATCGGGATGATAGATATTATATCCCCGGAAGTTGGAGAGGAACGGAATCTTTGGATGGCGGAACTTTATTTACCCAATTTTCACATTTCTTGGATTTACTCTGTTGGTTATTTAATAAACCTACAATTGTGTCCGGAAATTTTGCAAATCTAATGCATCAAGATATTTTCTCTTTTGAAGATACAGGTACTTTTCAATTTACATTGCCCGACAACGGAATTGGAGTGTTTAATTATTCCACCGCGGTATGGGATCAAAATTTAGAAAGTAGTATCACCATTCTTGGTAGTCAAGGATCGGTTCAAATCGCCGGGCAATATATGAATGAGGTGAAGGTTTGTCATATTAAAGACTATACCATGCCGACGTTAGCCAAAGGAAATCCCCCCAATGATTATGGGCAATTTAAAGGCTCTGCCGCAAATCATGAATATGTAATCGCGAATGTAGTAGATACCTTATCCGGAAAAGCTGAAATGACCGTAAAACCCGAAGAAGGATTAAAAGTGATTGAATTAATCGAAGAAATTTATTCGATCCGAGATCAACAAAAAAAATAATAATAGCATAAGTCTGAAACTAATTTTTTTTAACATTTGATTATTTAACAGCAGATATTTTAGTTTCAGCTACTTAGAATACATTAGAAATACCTTAATAGACGTATCCTTTTTCCCTTTTCGTGAAAAACATCCCTCGAATTGTGAATTTAATAGGAACTTACCTGCCTAATAACTTGGACATCTATAATCACATTCTGCAAAAGGGTTGATTCAGAAATGATATAATTTTGAAAAATATGGGAAATGATAAAGTGATCGCCGTAATTGGCTTAGGGTATGTGGGTCTTCCATTAGCGGTAGAATTTGGGAAATATCGAAAAGTAATTGGCTTTGATATTAACCCCGCGAGAATTGCTGAACTGAAAACCGGTAAAGATCATACGCTTGAAGTATCCGCTGAAGAATTAATTCAATCCAAACATATTGTATTCTCTGATCAAGCTCAGGATTTATTCCAAGCACAAATTTTTATTGTAACCGTACCTACCCCCATTGATCGGTACAATCAACCTGATTTATCCCCATTATTAAAAGCAAGCCAATTAATTGCATCGGTATTAAAAAAAGGAGATATCGTTATTTATGAATCTACCGTTTATCCAGGTTGTACCGAAGAAGATTGTGTGCCGGTTCTAGAAAAACATTCCGGCTTAACCTATAATCACGATTTCTTCTGTGGATATAGTCCCGAAAGAATGAACCCCGGAGATAAAGACCATAGCGTTACGAAAATTAAAAAAGTAACTGCTGGTTCTACCCCGGAAATCGCCAAAGAAGTAGATGCTCTATATGCTTCTATTATTACCGCTGGAACTCACCTTGCTTCTTCTATTAAAGTAGCAGAAGCTTCTAAAATTATTGAAAACTCTCAGCGAGATGTAAATATCGCTTTTGTAAATGAATTGTCGTTAATATTCGAAAAAATGGGAATTGATACCCACGAAGTATTAGCCGCTGCAGGAACTAAATGGAATTTTATGCCCTTTCGGCCAGGATTGGTAGGCGGACATTGTATCGGCGTAGATCCTTACTATCTTACCCATAAAGCCGAAAGCCTCGGATATCACCCCCAAGTAATTCTGGCAGGAAGAAGAATAAATGATAATATGGGCAGCTTTATCGCCAATCGGGTGGTGAAATTAATGGTACAAAAAAATCATTTAATTCATAATTCCCGCATATTAATTCTAGGAATTACCTTCAAAGAAAATTGTCCGGATATTCGAAATTCTAAAGTGCTCAGCATTTATTCTGAATTACGCGATTTCGGTATTCAAGTAGATGTTTATGACCCCTGGGCAAATGCAGCTGAAGTTGCACATGAATATAATGTTCAACTGATCTCTCAACCTACGGGATTATATGATGCAATTATCCTTACCGTTGGACATGATGTTTTTCATCAATTAAATCTTACCCCCTTTAAAAAAGATAATACTGTCGTATTTGATGTGAAAGCATTCCTCCCCTTACATGAGGTTACCGCACGTTTATAACTAAATTTATGGTATCCCCAAACCCCTTGAAAATACTGGTAACTGGAGGCGCAGGCTTTATTGGCTCTGCCTTAACTGAAACACTTTTGCAAGAAGGCCACCAGCTTACTTGTTTAGATAATTTATCTACCGGTAAACAGGAAAATATTCAGCCTTTTTTATCTCATCCCAATTATACATTTATTTCCGGAGATATTCGAAATTTTTCGGATTGTTTAACAGCAACCCAAAATCAAAATATAATTCTCCATCAAGCTGCATTAGGTTCTGTGCCCAGATCTATTAAAGATCCTTTTACTTCACATGAAGTGAATTTAACCGGATTTTTAAATATTTTAAATGCAGCCAAAGAAAATAATATTAAAAGAATTGTGTATGCTTCCAGTTCTTCTGTTTATGGAGATCATCCCGCTTTACCTAAAATAGAAGCACAAACCGGAAAATTATTATCTCCCTATGCAGTTACTAAAATGGGAAATGAATTATATGCCGGTGTTTTTTCTGATTTATATGGATTGGAATTAATTGGCCTTCGTTATTTTAATGTATTTGGCAGAAGACAAGATCCAGATTCCGTATATGCAGCGGTAATTCCTAAATTTATTAAATCCTTCCTTTCTGGAAATTCTCCAATCATTCATGGAGACGGTTCTAATTCCAGAGATTTTACCTATATCGATAATGTGGTACAAGCAAATTATTTGGCTGCCACTACTCAAAATCCTGAGGCTTTAAATACAGTGTATAATATTGCAGTAGGAAATAACACTACCTTAAATCAATTAATTGAAGCATTAAAAAATGCATTTATTCCTTATTTTCCACAAATAAAAAATATTACTCCGGAATATGGTCCTAACCGTCCCGGAGATATTGCACATTCTTTAGCCTCTATTGATAAAGCCCGAAAATTATTAGGATATAATCCATTGTTTACATTAGAGCAAGGCTTGGAACGATATGCTCAATGGTATGTTCAACATTTTCCCATAAGTTGAATTGCAAGAGAACACCGAATTTTTATTTCCCAAAAACGTAATTCTAATTTCTCAATATTTTCGGCCTGCAGTTGGAGGTGCTGAAAAACAAGCAGAAAAATTAGCAAATGAATTATCTTCCTTAGGATGGAAGGTAGAAATTCTTACCGGTCAGTGGAATTCAAAATGGGCAAAAACGGAAATCACCCCCTTTGGGAAAATTACCCGGCTCCAAGTATTTCCGAATATTTTGGGAATAAAAGGAATTCGTAAATTTCAACAGTTATGGTTCTTTTTTCAGGTTTATCAATATTTACTTAAATACGGAAATAATTTTTCAATTTTTCATGCCCAGTCCGGTTTACGTGTCGCTGCTACCGTAGCCATAGCGGGTTTTAAAATGAAAAAACCGATTATAACCAAAGTTATTAGTTCAGGACTCACCGGTGATATTCGTATGATTAAACAACAATGGTTCGGATTCTGGTTTAATAAACAATTATTTAATCATTTATCCTGCCTCGTATATACTTCACAAGCAGCTGGGGAGGAATATCAAAAAGCTGGATTTAATTCCAACAAAATGAAATACATCCCCAATGGAGTTCCAATACCGAATACTGATATTTTTCCGAAGGTTTATTCCGGTAACCAAAAATTAAAAATAATTTGTGTCTCCCGTTTATCTTATGAAAAAGGAATTGATGTATTATTACACACCTGTAAATTATTGGTAAATAATAATATTTCATTTCAATTAACGATTCTGGGAGATGGACCATTATTATCCTCTTTAAAAAACCTTTCTAATTCTTTACACCTAGATGCCCATGTGGTATTTCAAGGATTAGTTTCGGATCCCACACCTTGGCTGCAGGAAGCCCATGTTTTTGTATTGCCTTCTCGTTGCGAAGGAATGTCAAATGCTTTGTTGGAAGCCCAAGCAATAGGCCTTCCAGCGATTGTTACCAGGGTGGGCGCAAACCCGAGTATGGTGGAGCAAGGAATTCAAGGATACGTTTGCGAACCTGAAAATCCACAGGCTTTGGCAGATGCTTTCTTGAATTTTATTAATCATGGAATTAAAGATTCTCCCGAATTAATTCGTTCTAAAATAAAACAACAATTCTCTCTCACTTCTGTAGCACTACAATATGTGAATCTATATGAAGAATTAATGATTAAAAATGAACCTTAACCCTAATTTGATTTCTCCCACGCCGGAATTAAGTAATTCCGAACTTCAAAAATTGCCCCGGATTTCTTTTGTAATTAATAGCCTAGGAGGCGGTGGTGCCGAAAAGGTATTTATTACCGTCGTGGATTATTTACGGAAATTCGCACAAATACAAGTAATCTTATTTAAATCCGAAGGCATCTATTTAGAGAAATTACAGGCTATGCAAGGGATTACTTGTATTGAACTCTCTAAACAGAAAGGACATCTCTCTATGGTGTTTCAATTAAAGGCGATATGGAAATCCTATCAGCCTGAACGAGTGGTTTCCTTTATGGAATATCCCAATATTTTAGTTTCTCTTTCTTTATTGGGTTCCTCCATTAAACATATCTCTTCTGAACGTATGGATTATCGTTTAGGATTGGGCCATGGAACGATGGATAAACTAAAAAAAGTTTTATTACCCTTGGTATTTAAAAGAGCTTGGAGAATTGTTCCTGTATCCGAATCTTTGGGACAAAGATTAATTCATGATTTTAAAGCAGAGCCCCAAAAAATATTTTCGATTCCCAATGGAATTAATTTATCTGAGCTTACTAAATTATCTCAAGTGGATTTACCTGAAGATATTCCCTTTGTTCCCGATAAATATACTTTTATTTCAGCAGGACGATTTCATCCCGCAAAAAATCAAGAATTAATTATTCGTGCATTTGCGAGAATAAATAATCAATATCCTAATACCCGACTTATTTTATTAGGAACCGGTGAATTAGAATCGGAATTAAAAAGACTCGCGTTAATATTAGGAATTGAAAAACTGGTATATTTTCCAGGCTTTGATAATAATGTGCAACGATGGATTTCTAGAGCAGGTACCTTCGTATTATCTTCAAATTATGAAGGAATGCCGAATGCTTTATTGGAAGCCTTTTTTGTAAATGGCCATTGTGTTTCTACGGATTGCCCTACGGGCCCTTCAGAAATTATTTCTTCTGGATATGATGGCATTTTAGTTCCTCCCGGAGATATTGACGCCCTAACACAGGCAATGACGAAAATGTGTATTGACGATACTTTCCGAACCCAAGTATATCAGCACAGTAGAATTAAAGCTACCCAATTTGATTTATGCCATGTGTTAAAAACCTGGAAATCGGTCATCTTAAACAATAACTTTCAACCTACTTCTCTGCAACCTATCGGGGATTCATGAAATTAAGCGGCATTCCTTCCTGAATTCTACCTAAATTATCCCAATTATTAAACCAAATTAGAGGCATTAAATATGTGCAGAATTGCTGGATTTTGGAATATTCAGGGAAAAGGAGGGTATGATTTATCTTCCACCATAATCGCTATGCGAGATACCTTGTCGCATGGAGGCCCCGACGATGCAGGAGTATTCCTAAATCCGGAAGATCAAATGGCGTTTGGGCATCGGCGATTGTCCATTATTGATCTCTCCACGAATGGCCATCAACCTTACACTTTCGAAAATCTTACCATTTGTTATAATGGTGAAGTTTATAATTATGTTGAAGTAAAAGAAACCTTATTAAAACTTGGATATTCCTTTCAATCGCATTCCGATACAGAAGTAATTCTGAAAGCCTTTCATTGTTGGGGATTGGCTTGTGTAGAAAGATTCAGAGGAATGTGGGCATTTGCAATTTGGGATCAACAGCTTAAAAAATTATTTATTTGCAGAGATAGGGTAGGGGTTAAACCTTTATTTTGGTATTGGCATTCGGGTGTGTTTTTATTTGCCTCTGAACTGAAAGCATTTTTTAAACATCCGAATTTTTCTGCTGAATTAAATCCTAGTGCAGTAAATGAATTTTTGCAACACGGATATATTTTAGCACCTCAAAGTATATTTACAAATACCCGTAAATTATTACCCGGGCATTGGCTCGAAATAAATAATTCCGGTGAAATAAAAGAAACTAAATATTGGAACCTTCCTGAAATTGCCCAGGCAGGAAAATCTAATTGGGCGTATTGGGAAAATAAACCATTAGCTGAAGTTAGAGATGAATTAGAAAAAGAATTAATGGAAGCCTTTCAATTAAGAATGGTAGCCGATGTTCCGGTAGGGATGTTTTTAAGCGGTGGAATTGATTCCTCTTTGGTTACTGCCATTTTACAAAAGAATTCTCCAACCCCTTTAAAAACTTTTACCATTGGCTTTAATGAAAAAGAATTTAATGAAGCACATTGGGCAAAAAAAGTAGCCAATCATTTAGGGACAGATCATACCGAATTATATTGTTCCCCTGAGGATGCTAAAGTAATTCTTCCGGATTTACCCCATATTTATGACGAACCTTTTGGAGATTCTTCTGCAATCCCCACTTTATTGGTCTCTCGATTGGCACGAAAGCAAGTAACCGTTTCTTTATCCGCAGATGGCGGCGATGAACAATTTTATGGTTATTCTGTTTATCCTGTCGCTGAAAATAAATGGAATAAATATCAAGGAAAATATGGATTTAGAATGGCAGGGAAATTAATGCAAAAAATTCCGCCAGAATTAATTCAACAAATATTTAGAACCTACAATAATCCCCTCGATACTGCCTCGGATAAATTCACCCGATTAGCTTCTGTTATTAGCTGTAAAGACCGAATTAATTTTTATGATACCATGATGAAAATGATTGTGCCCGAAGAGGTGAATCGCATGGTACTTCCCCCTTTTCAAAGTCCGGTAAATATTCGATATCAACGTTTATTATCTGCTGTGCCCGAAGGATTAAGCATGCGGCAAATGATGATGCAGTCGGATATTCGTGCCTATATGCCCGATGATATTTTAGTGAAAGTAGATCGTGCCACTATGTCGGTAGCACTGGAAGGGAGAGAACCTTTTCTAGATCATCACTTGATGGAATTTGCCGCACGTCTGCCCGATAGTTTAAAATATAAAGAAGGAAAATCTAAATATATTTTACGTCAGGTATTATATAAATATTTACCCCAAACCCTGGTGGATCGCCCGAAACAAGGATTTGCCATTCCAGTAAATCAATGGTTCAGAAAAGAACTTAAACAATATTATGATCAATATCTGGATCCGGTTGCATTAAAAAAAGAAGGCATATTTAATTCGGATACCTTACAACATATAAAAAATGCTTATTTTAAACATGATGGTATGCATGCCCCTAAATTGTGGCTGGTACTGATGTTTAGAATGTGGAAAGAAAAATATATTCGTGAATAGGCAATCTGATATATTAACTTCCGCTGTCGCCGCCTACCAAATTCAAGATAAGGTTTGGCATAGAATATTATATGCCTTATTAATTCTAGCCGGAATTTCCTCCGCATTAAAATCACCAGGCCCCCTTAAAGCATTGATTATCGGAATTGAAATTATAATTCTTCCGATTATATTTTTATTTACGCCTCCCAGAATTCAAATTAAAGCTTTATTGGTGATGGGTTTTTTAGGCATTGATTATCCCTTATTTCTAGCCTCTTTCTTTTTTGCTTTTTTAACCGCTTGGAAAATATGGAAAAATCATAATTTTTATTTCCCTTGGCCAGTATTATTTCTGATATTAATATTCATGTTAGCCATTTTTTTATTCATTATTAATATTCCTATATATTATTCAATAACTGGATTAATCTGGTGGTTCATGACCTTCGGTTCCGCAATATTTGCCTTCTTTTATTTATTGCAATTTAGGTTTACGGAAGATACCGTAGCTTCAGTAATAGCGTTTTTTAAAACATCGTTATTAATTCAATTTCCATTAATCATTATTCAAGCTATTGCAGATGGAGGATATAGACCCGGGGATTGGTGTATGGGCAGCTTTCCCCATGCGCACTATTTAGGGAATTATGCCTTTTTATGGATTTTAGCGGTTTTATTTCCCTGGTTAATTGGAAAGGAAAAATTTAAATCGGTTTTTACCCCTAAAAACACTTTACTTTCGGGTAGTTTATTATTCTTGATTTTTCTAACCGATTCCAAAACGGTAGATGCCTTAATTCTATTTTGTGTATTAATCTTTTGTGCAATTGCCTGGATAGGATATCAAAAATTAAATTTAAAATATTTACATAAGGGGAAATTAATTCTCATCACTTTATCCGGTGCATTTTTATTTTGGATTGCACAAGCAGGCGCATCTTGGTATTTACAATCTATTTTAGGGGCAGAAGAAGCTAATGTTTGGGAATTTGTAGAAGCGTATATTTTATCGGATGAAAGTAGTCAGAAAGCTCAATTATATCAGCGGGCTTACAGTGAAATGCGGTATGACAGCCCTTGGCAATATTGGGTGGGCACGGGCCCCGGAACCTTCGCCAGTAGAGCTTCTAATACCTTGGCGTATGATGTTTTATTTAAAGATGGACAAAAAATGCCTGGATTTATTCCCCCTACTTCTTCTCCTTATACCCGAAAATATTTATCGGATTTATGGACAGAAGAAATATTTCTGAGCATCGGTTACCGTTCTGCAATGCTCTCCTTTCCGTTTGCCGGAATGGTAAGCTTAAAAGCAGAATTAGGATGGGTGGGATTATTGTTTTATTTAATGTTTGGATTTGGAATTTTTTGGGTTCTGGTAAGCCGTAGTTATTCAGTCCCCGGAGATTTAAAATATTGGTGGTTAAGCCTTGGCCTTACCTGGTTAATATTATTATTTTTAATGTTGTTCGATAATTATCAGGAACAAACCGTTACGATGTTTCCTTTAATTTCATTAACAGCATTATTCCTAGGATTTACGCCTACTCAACATGAAAATTCTACAAATTAATAATTTTCATTACCCTCGTGGTGGGGCAGATCGGGTGTATTTAGATACTATTGATTTATTACAAAATAATGGATTTTTGGTTTCTTGTTTTTCTACCCTGAATGAACGCAATGAAAGTCGAGGAAGTAATTCTTTTTTTGTAAAAGATATGAACCTGAGAAATGCATCAGGTATGATTGAAAAATTAAAGTTTGCTTCTCGATTCGTAAAAAATACAGAAGCAATTACCCAATTAAAGGCATTAATTAAATTAGAGAAACCGGATATCGCTCATTTACATATTTTTCAAAGCAGACTTTCCACACCCATTATAGACGTACTTAAAAATGCCGGAATCCCAATCGTAATGACCGTACATGAATATAAAATAATTTGTCCGGTATATACCTGTTTGGATGGAAATGGAAATATATGCGAAGATTGTGCAGGGGGTAATTATATGCCGGCTATTCAAAAAAAATGTAATCAACAAAGTTATATACAAAGTGCGCTTTCGGCCTATGAATGCTGGCTTCGGGATAATACTTGTTCCTGGACGGAGGGAATTGATTATTTTATTTTTCCGAGTCAGTTTATTCGGAATAAACATTTGCAATATTATCCGGAATTACAAGATAAAAGTACAGTAGTTTATAATTTTTTAGATTTGAATCAATATATTCCCGAATATTCCCCGGGGAATTATGATTTATATTTCGGTCGCCTTTCACCAGAAAAAGGAATATCCACTTTAATAGAAGCCTATAGGGATCTGCCGAACAATCCTTTATGTATTTTAGGAGAAGGGCCTTCTGAAGTTGAAATGCGAGATAAATTAAATCAATTTTCAGATGCAACGCATATTCAATTGCAGGGATATTTAAAAGGAAAGGAATTAACGGATAAAATTAAAAATGCTCGTTTTGTAATTGTTCCCTCCGAATGGTATGAGAATAATCCCCGTTCCATTATTGAAGCCCAGGCTTTGGGTAAACCGGTTATCGGTGCTGATATAGGCGGAATTCCGGAATTAATTCAATCGGGTATAAATGGGGCAATATTTATTTCAGGAGATTCCCGTTCCTTGCAAAATACAATTCTAGAATTGTCCTCTTATAATTATTCCACTCTAAGTAAAAACGCTAGAGCTTTTGCTGAACAAAAATTTTCAGCAAGGGATCATTTGGCGGAGTTGCAAAATATTTATTCGAATTTCTGGAAAGAATATTTCCACCCATAATATTTTATTTTATGAAAATTGAACTATTGAGAAAAATATTAACCCGCATAAGTTTAATTTATGTATTTCTCATTTTATTGATTTTTTCCAATACTGAATTACAAGCATTTTCTTTTTATCCTAACCGCGATACAATACATTATTCCGACACTCTTTTTCCGCGTTCCCATAGAATACCAGGTAAAAGTTTTTTGGGTTTTACTTCAGCTTCTTTTGCTTTGATAAAGCCATTTAGCGAATATAATAGTCAGAAGTTATCTCATTTGGGAGGAAGTATAGGCGCCTATATTAATCAAAGAAGGGGAGCCGGATTGGATATATTTTCAGGAATTTTAATAAGTTATCGGAATGGGACGATTAAGAATTATAGGAATTCGTATTATTCAGCCCTTTCTCCTAATGGAATAAATACAAGAGAATATTTAGATGCCAATTATAAATTATTTACGATTGAAGTACCCTTGGTATTTCGCTTTAATGTTTCTGGAGACTATACTTGTAATGTTGATTTTGCTCCCTCATTTATTTATAATAAATTAAATGCTAGCGGAAAATACATGGAAAAACAGCCTACAGGTAATCCTCCATTAGAAGGATATAGTCGAAATTTCATTCCCAATAATCAGTACCGCATTTGGCAGATAGGCTTAAATTTTGGATTGAATTGGTATTTTAAATGGAAGGATCATGGATATGATTTATCCATTTGGACACATACTGGTTTTCCTGATTTATTTAAAGAAGAAGTATCGAATAAGTGGGGTGAAATCATTGGCGTAGAGCCTAATACTTCCGCTTCTTTTTTTAGTGCTAGAATAAACAGGTGGTTTTAATTTAATAATCAATAGATATTATCTTCCTGAATTGTTTATTTTAATCCTGCAGTTCTAATTAATATCTGTTCATACTGATCAATAATTAAATCCCAATTAAATTGGAATCTGATTTTTTCCAGATTATTGTCAATCCACTTATTTCTTTCGGTTAAATTGGGTGTGAAATTCCAAATTCGATCTAAGTCTTTAGAAGTTAAAAAATATAAACTATCTTCCCCTAAAATAGCACGGTTAAATTCATTATCATGTGCACACATATAAGCCCCACTTGCCATGGCTTCTAATAATGAAGGATTGGTGCCACCAACAGTATGCCCATGAAAATATACTTTCGCATACTGTCGTAAACTATTTAATTTATGAATATTATAAATTCCCCCTAAAAATTGTAAACCAGGATGGGTATAAGTTTGTTGTAAATATTTCCCATAGGGCGTATTGGCATTACCCACAATCAATAAAGGATACGCTGGCTTTTCACGAACATATCCAGAAACTATTGTCTCAATATTATTTTCAGGTTCTAATCGTGCGATGATTAGATAATAACCATATTTATTAACCTGTACTTCTGTTAAATATTCTTCCTCTATTTTTTCTGGAATATTGGCTCCATACGGAATATAGACTGAATCCGCCGCATAAGTGTTTTGTAAATAGGATTGTATACCTATAGAATCCGAAATAAGTTGATCACTCGTTTGAATGGCTAATTTTTCAGCATATTTTAAAAATCGTTGAATAGGTTTGGAATACTTGGTACGTTTCCATTCCAATCCATCCATATTGGTAATGACCGGTGTTTTCGGACGAGGTAAATACCATCCCCAGACGGAACTACTGGTATAGCCTAATTGTAATATAACATCAAACTTTCGAGAACGACTATCTTTAATACAATTAAAGTCATAAATAAATTGACCAGCTGTTCCTATTTTATTTTCCGGATCAAAACAACGAATTAAATTAACGCCATTAAATTGTGATTCGGTATAGGGATGGAGATGGGAGGTATATACCCATACTTCATGTCCTTTGCCTACTAGCCCTAAAGATAAATATTCTGCAAATTGTTCAAATCCCCCGTAATGGTTAGGAATACCACGGGTTCCTAATATGCCAATTTTCATTTGGTAATTATCTTAAAAAAGCAAGCACGCTCTGGCGTAACGCTATTCCTAATAATACAAAAGCAGAAAGAAGTAAGCCAATTATGCCTCCTCCAATTATCCAAATTAATAATTGTGCTTTCTCCTGGGGTAGAGGATATCTAGGTTCATCAATAATATTAATTACCGGAGTTTCATTTAATAAACTGAATCTGGTCATTTCTAGATTTTTTAATACCTCCGTATAAATGGCATTTAATAATACGATTTCTCGTTTTAATCGCACCACATCAATGCGTTGCTCCATTTTATGCGATAATATATTTCTGTCAGCAGAGGCTGCCATCAATTGTTCGGAAACCTCAATTTCCACTTTTAAGGAATCTGCTCGATGTTTAAATATTTCATAAATGTTTCTCTGTTTGCGGGTAGAGGTTTCAATATGATATTCATTTACGGCTTGCAAAATATGTTTGCTAAATTGTTCTGATAATTCTTCATTTTCAGTACGAACAATTAATTTCAGAAAAGCAGTGGTTTTTTTCTGTTCAATTTCAAGTCTATATTTTAAAAAATTCCCATGTAATGCATTGAGTAATCTGGTTTGGTCAATGCCCATAGGCTTTCCAGGGAAAAATTGGAGATTGGCAAAAACAGGTTTTTCTCTTAATTCCTGCCCATAATCGGTATGTTTTAAATAATGATTAATGATTAAATCTCGCACCCCTTCAATTTCAACCGTATCCATACAAGCTTTTTCAAATATTACTCGGCTTTTAAGGAGTTCTAATAATTTTTGAGTTTCATCTTTTCCAGCAGCACCAATTCCAAATTGGCTTGCCAATGCCATCATTCCGGATAATCCGGCACCTCCACTTTTTTCTTCGGTTAAAAAGGTAGTAATCGCTAAATATTTGGGTTCATCAAACCAAGCAATTCCTCCCCCAATGCTTATTCCCAACAATACGCAAATGAGCATGGAATAAATTCCTCTTTTACTAAACCAAACCTCTTTAATACGGGTAATAAGTTGAATTACCATCGTTAAATCAAAGGTGTCGCGGGGAGAAGAATCTTTAGGGCTTAAATCTGTCAAGGAAATAGGTTGTAATAAATATGAATCCTGAAATTACGGAAATTATAAATTCTTTTACTTTACTTCCTGACCTTCAAAGGTCAATCTAATTTCTACACGTCTATTCATAGCACTGCTATCTTTTTGTCCTGCCACGTTTAACAAGGGTTTTGCGGCAGCAGCAATTTCATAGGTAAATCGGTTTTTATTAATTCCGTACACTTCGGTTAATATTCGAATTACCTCTAATGCACGGGCTTTGCCCAATTGTTGATTTACCTTTTGTGTGCCCGTTGCATCGGTATGTCCAATTACTTTCACTTGTAAATCGGGTTGTCCTTGTAATATAAAGGCTAATTCTGATAAACCATGATAATATTTATCTCCAACCAATACACTTCCTTCTGAGAAATAAATTAAAGATAAATTCCAATTGGATAAAACCTTTTTAATAATATCAGGAGTAGATTTAGGTTTTTCCGGTGGAGGAATATTATTTTTAGGAACAACAATTGATTTACCCTGAAAATTAGAAATACTCCCTGCAGCATCCGATGGGCTTTCATCCCGATAATCCGGAACTCCATCTCCATCAGAATCTGGGGGTACTCCATTTTCATCTACTTCTAATCCCGTTGCAGAAAAAGGATCTTTGTCTTTTGTATCCGGAACCCCATCTCCATCTGTATCTAAGGGCTTTCCGGTTGCATCCACCAATTCCCCAAATGGTGTATTACCATCTTGATCTAAATAATCAGGCACTCCATCTTGATCAATATCTTTGGTTACATATTGTAATACTTCTTTTTTAAGTGCTTGTAATAAATCATCCTGAGTTTTGGGCGATTTTAATAAATGCCAGGTAAAGCTTAATCCTAAATAACTATAACTATCATTCCCCGATTGTAAACTTGCATATCCATCTAATATATCCGTATTGACATATCTATAACTAAAAATAAATCCAATTTCAGCTTGTGGTTTAATTCTGTACCCTAATTTTAGTCCTGTCGCTAATAATAAATCACTTGTGGGGTCAATAATTCTTTGTACACTATTCCGCGTTAAATTGGTTTTAAAAAAACAAAATCCAGGACCTGCGAAAGCATATAAATGCAATTTTCGGGGTTTATAAAAATAATTCGGAAAAGTGCGGGTAATATCTAAAACCAAATTTAAACTTAGCTCTGAACCTTTGGTGGTGAATTCATAGCCAGTACTCGATATTTTAAAAGGTAATCTATATCCTTCCAGAGATAAAGCAAACAAAGGACTTAAATGATACGCTGCCTGAAGCCCCAATCCTGCTTGAAAACCTGTGGACAAGGGATTTAAAGAACCTTGATTTAAATCTCCCATATATCCCATATTTCCTCCTGTCAAGGTAAATGACCATCTAGGCAAAGGCGGAATACGCGTATCTGCAGGTAAAGTATCGGTAGGGGAATATTGATACCAGGCATAACTTTCCGGATCTTCAACAGTTGAAGTAGAAGGGTCGGGAACAGTAGTTTCAGCAGGAGGTTCCGGCGTTTCTTGTTGACCCCAAACAGGAGCAATTCCGATTACCCAACAGGTAATAAAAATTACAATTAGTTTAGTAAAGATGGGGAAGGCCGAAAAATATACCATCGTAAACAAAGGTAATTACCTCATCTTGTAATAAATAATAATATTCAACTATTCCCTAAGTCCGTAATTAAGAATATTTAAAAGGGAAGATCCCCATTATCATCATTGGTCTCAAAAGGAACCGCTCCTCCACCCGTGGTAGGTGCTTGTTCTGCCCAACTTCCCGGCGCTACGGTTTGACTAGGGGTATTGCCTAATCGAGATATTTTCCAAGCACCCAAGGTATTGAAAAATTTAATTTCTCCCTGCGGATTTCGCCACTCTCTTCCCCGTAAATTAAATTGTATGTCCACTTGCTCCCCTTCTTGATATCCGTCTAATAAAGAACAATTGTCTTGGGTGAATTCAAATACTACATGTTGAGGATATTGGGGATTATCCGCTATCTCTAAAACAAATTCTCTTTTCTGAAATGTGTCTTTTATTTTTTGGGTCTGAAATACCTTATACAGTTTACCGGTGATTTGCATGATGGAAATTAAAGGGTTTAAAAAACAAAATTAAGGATTCTATTTGAGGTGTTATATTATTCCTCCAAATTCAAGGGGACGATTTCTCCATTTTCGGTTACTTGTTTGATACTTAATTCTGCAGTATCTAAACAAGCAGTACACTCTGTTAATAAAATCCGTGCTTCCTGGTAAGCTGATAAACTTTCTTCCAGGGATAATTGTCCGGATTGTAAAGAAGTGGTGAGCTCTCTTATTTTTTGAAGTTTTCCCTCAAATGTTTCTATCTTATTTGATTTTTTCATGAGATTCAGGATGTATTTTAAGAATTTCAGCGTCTAATGATCCAGAGGTTAAATAAATAGATAGTCGGTCTCCGGAATTTAAGGCTTCGGTTGAGGTGATTTTTTTCCCAGATTTTAATACAATAGAATATCCTCTTTCCAAAACCGTTCGAATATCTAATTCTTCCAGACGGGTTCCATAAATTAACAAGGTATGTTTTGCTTGTAAAATAACCCTTTCTATGGACTGGTTTAATTTATCACTCAAGTCATCTAATCTTTGTCTTCTGTATTCGGTGAATTGAAGAAGTTGATGGGTTAATTGTTGGGATAAATTGGATAATTCTCGGTAAAGATCCGATTGATTGGGAGTACATACTTCAGCAGCAGCAGTGGGGGTGGCTGCGCGTAAGTCTGCAACAAAATCTAATAAAGTAAAATCAGTTTCATGTCCTACTGCCGAAATAAATGGAATGGGACAATTAAATACTTCACGAATTAGGGATTCTTCATTAAATGACCAAAGGTCTTCTAATGATCCGCCTCCACGACCCATGATTATTACCTCAGGTTTTACTTGAGTAGTCATGATTTCAAGTGCTTTTAATAAAGAGGGAAGTGCCTCTTTTCCTTGCACCTGGGCAGGGATTAAAATTAATTCAGTGGCAGGCCATCGTCTGCGCAACGTATGTAAAATATCCCGAATAACAGCTCCCGTTGGAGAAGTTATTACCCCAATTTTTAAAGGAAATTCGGGAATTGCTTTTTTATGAAATGGATCAAATAATCCTTCGGCTTGTAAGCGATTTCTAAGGATTAAAAATTGTTGATGCAAATCCCCTTCCCCAGAAGGCATCATGGCACTTAATACCAATTGATAACTCCCGCGGGGTGGATAAACCGAAATACTGCCTGTTGCTTCTACTTCATCTCCATGTCGAGGAACATATCCCCTTGTTCCTTTTTGTGCCGATCGAAACATCACACAACTCACTTGGCTTTCTGAATCTTTTAAAGAAAAATACCAATGCCCGGAAGAATGTAAAGTGAGATTAGAAATTTCTCCCCGCAACCGAACTTGTTGCAATTGATCATCCCCTTCTAAACGATGCCGGACATATTGGGTAAATTCAGAAACACTCCACAAATTTTTCATGCCGTCATGTCTTTTCCCACCTGAATTAATTCCTGACGATATAAGGAAAATATGGAGGACTTAGAAACAAATCCCAAATATTTATCTCCTTCCATTACGGGCAGATTCCAGGCTTTGGTGTCTTCAAATTTTTTCATCACAATTTCCATCGAATCACCTTTTTGAATTAGGATTGGAGGTTCTTGCATTAAATCTTCTACTAAAGTAGTATCATACACTTCCGGTGAAAACATAATTTGTCGAATATCATTTAATATAATTACACCCAATAAATTATGATTGGAATTAATTACTGGAAATATATTTCGCTTGGATTGAGAAATAATTTTAATTAAATCTCTTAAGGTAGCGTTTGCGGGCACTGGTGGTAAATCAGTTTCCAGAATGGTATCTAATTGTAAATGGCTTAATATTTCTTTGTCCTTATTTCCTCGAATAAATTCCCCTTTTAAGATTAAATCCCGGGTATGTAATGAATAAGGTTCGAAATAAGTTTTACAAATATAAGCAGTGACACATACTAACATCAAGGGTAAAATTAAACTGTATCCATCTGTGATTTCTGCAATCAGGAACATACCCGTTAAGGGTGCATGCATAACACCTGATAATACGCCAGCCATTCCAATTAAAGTGAAATTGGTTTCACTAATTATTCCAACCCATCCCGATTGATTTAATATTCTGGCAAAGGCACTTCCGGTTAATCCTCCTACAATCATTGAAGGGGCAAATGTTCCTCCTGCCCCTCCAGCACCAATGGTTAAGGACATAGTAACCACTTTTATTAATGCTAAAGCTAATAAATACAACCAAAGCCAAGAGGATAATCCTGGAAGGGTGGATAGAAAACTTTTATCGGTTAAGGCTTGTGCATTTCCTTCCAATATTTTTCGGATGCCAATATATCCTTCTCCCAATAAAGGAGGAAATAAAAATAATAAGGCTCCTAAAATAATTCCCCCTAAAGTAGCTCGAAAATAAATGGAGGGTAATTTTTTTAAATTATTTTCTATTAATCTTGTGGTTCGGGTAAAATAAACAGAAATTAATCCTAATAATAATCCAAGAACAATAAATAAGGGTACATCTTTTAAATGATATTCTTCGGTATATGGATAAGAAAATACCCCAATATCTCCACTAATTCCTTTAGATAAAAAAGAAGCGGTAACTCCAGAAATTAATACTGGAATAAAAGAAGTGAGGGTAAATTCTGGCAATATTACTTCCAGCGCAAATAACACTCCAGCAACGGGAGAATCAAACACTGCTGCAATTCCTGCAGCAGTACCACAACCAATAAATAATATTCGTTTTTTTTCATCCATTCGAAACCAACGCGTTAGGTTGGAACCAATGGCAGAACCAGTAACAACAATGGGTGCTTCCAATCCAGTAGATCCTCCAAACCCAACGGTAATGGCAGCGGTAATTAATCGGCTATACATTTTTACCCGAGATAATATTCCCCCTTTTTGGGCGATTGAATATAATACACTACTTACCCCATGCCCTACGGGTTCTTTAAATACATTCTTCGATAAAAAAACAGTAATTAAAATTCCTATTAAGGGAAGAAATGCATATACCCAAGCTGGCGCTTGATCGGGTAATAAAGATTCAACCGTATGTACTAAACTCTTTAAAATAATGGCTGCAACACCTGCAAAAATGCCCACCAATATGGCCATTAGAATTATAAAATTCTTAGGCGTAAAATAATGGGTCCGTATCCAGAATAAACGACTTCTTATCGTTGCAGTAAAAGACATTTATTTAAATCTATCTGAAGATAAGTTTAAGAAAAAGAATTAAAACAAAAATCAGGAGTAAAAAAAAGGCCCATTAAGGGCCTATATTGAAATGGTATTTTTAGAATCAATGTCTTACTACAAATTTACGGGTAGAAACTGTTTTATTATTTACAACTAAACTGTATAAATACATTCCATCCCCTAATTCATCGGTATCAATAATTAAAGTTCCTTGACGATTCGGTAATTCTATTTTACGAATTTCATTTCCTAAGAAACTATAAACTTTAATTAAGGCTTCACGAGCAGCACTCCCTAATTCATAATCAATTTTAGTGATGGTTTGACTAGGGTTCGGATAGGCAGCAGAAATTTCGTGAGTATTTGGAGATAATAAACGATCAGCAGAGGTAGGAGTGGTTACATTAAAAGTAAAGGTCTGAACTGCAGTATCAGTAGGATTATTAGTGTCGTAAAATTTATAAGTACAAGTACTGGTACCGGTGTTATTATTGGCCATTAAATACAAAATAAATTTTGTACTGGTGGCTCCGGCTGCAATCGTATCGGTTCCAGAACTAATGGAAACATTAGGAGAATAGCACTGATCCCAACAGAAATAATTAGCATGACCTGATGCCATTGTACTCGAAATTCTTTCCGCTTTTACATATTTAGTATTTGAACCTGTGTTTTTGAGATCCATATGAGCACTCAACGAGGCATTGTAATCCCCATTAACAGTAGCTGTGGCATTCAATACTTGTAGGCTTTGTGCCATGATACTTGTACTGATTCCCCAAAAGAGCAAAGCAAGTGTAAGGTTTTTCATCGCAGTATATTTAATCCAGGTTGAAATCGGATGTAGGTCAAAGATAACAAAGACCTATTGGATAAACAAATACATTTCCACTAAACTTTGTATTCAATAGATTTATTTGGACGGTGAATGGATCCCATGGTTTGGAATCAAAATAATTTGCTTGAAGAAATATTCATTTTGAGTGAAATTTGGATTATTTAAAAATGTGCTTAATTTTGAATATTATCCCTCCACAAATTTACTGAGGGACAACTATCTTGTTTTCCCACTTAACAACTTCTTTACGGCGATGATGAAAAAACTCTTTACTGCTATCTCCCTCTTTTCTCTGATTATGTTTGCTCAGGCACAAAACGTGTTTACAGAGAATTTTAACAGCACTACCGGTCAGGCATTGCCGACAGGTTGGACACAATTTAATGGGGACAACCTTACCCCAAATTCTAGCTTAAGTGCTTATAGTTTTGGTACGAATGCATGGGTTTCTTATGCCGGTTCTTGGGGGCAAACCTCTACTAACCGTATGGTAGTGAGTACCTCTTGGTATAATCCAGTAGGTGCAGCCAATGACTGGTTGATTTCTAAATCTATCACGCTTACTGCGAACAACGTTTTATCTTGGAAAGCAAAAGCTCCAGATGCTCAAAATCGCGATGGTTATACTGTGAAAATTTCTACCACCAATAATAACGTGATGAGTTTCACTACCACTTTAATAACGGTTACCCAAGAAGCCACTAGCTGGACGACTCAATATGTGGATCTTTCTGCTTATGCTGGACAAACCGTTTATATAGCTTGGACCAATAACTCTAACGACAAATTTGTATTAGGAATTGATGACGTGTCAGTGGATGTGTATCCTAACAATGATGCTAATTTAGCTACGCTTGCCCCTGCTAGCACTGCCCCTGCTGCTTATGTTGCTGCTGGAAGTGCTGTTTCTTTTACAGGAACTATCACGAATATGGGCTTAACTCCTATTACCACGATGACCTTAAAATACAATGATGGTACAACCACTGTAAGTGATGTAAAAACAGGATTGAATATTGCCCCATTTGGTTCTTATAACTATACCCATGCAACTCCTTATACTGTTACTGCAGGAGGACATAATATGAAAGTATGGGTAGAGCTAACTGGCGATAACGTTCATACCAATGATACTTTAACTACTAAAGTAAATGGATATTCATTCGCGCCTACACACAATGTGGTTTTAGAAGAAGGTACGGGTACTTGGTGTGGATGGTGCCCAAGAGGTGCTGTTTATATGGATTCTATTGCCAAAGTAAAAACGGATGTAGTGGTAATTGCGGTTCACAATGCTGACCCAATGACCGTTACTGCTTATGATGCAGGAGTAGGAACCTTTATTTCTGGTTATCCTTCCATGTTAGTAGATCGTTTAGTGGATGCAGATCCTTCTGCTGCTTTTTCAGAACACACTGCAAAAAAACCAAACTTCGCTTTTGCTGATTTAAATATTACTGCTACTTATGATCCTGCAACTGATTCTATAACAGTTCCAGTTGCTGCTCATTTCGGAATCGCCTTGAATGGAGATTATCGTTTGGCTTTAGTGATCACTGAGGATAGCGTTACGGGTACTGGTTCTACTTGGAATCAAACCAATTACTATAGCAGTACTTCTCAAAATTTACCACTTGTAGGTGCTGGTCTTAACTGGCAAGCACAACCCAACCCAGTGCCTGCTTCCTTAATGGAATATAATCACGTAGCTCGTGATATTTATGGAGGATTTACCGGTCAAGCTGGTAGTCTTCCAGGTACCATTGCTGACGGAAGTACTCAAAATTATACCTTCAAAATTTCTTTGGCTGGTAAAACTTGGGATGTAAATCATTTAGAAGCAGCTGTATTATTAATTAATGCTACCACTGGTATCGTTCATAATGGAGTGCAAATTCCAGTAACTATGGTAAGTCGTAACGAAAACTTGTTGATGGGTATTGATAATTTCTACATTGCACCAAATCCAGTTAAAGAATCTATCAACTTAAACTTTAACTTGGCAAATGCTACCAGCATGAAAGTTACCGTAACTGATTTAATGGGTAAAGTATTTACCACTCAATCTCAGGATATGTTGTCTGCTGGAATGAATCAAGTATCTGTAGATGCTTCTCGTTTATCTTCTGGTGTGTATATCGTTACCTTAGAAACTGAAAAAGGTTCTACCTCTTTACGTTTCTTAAAATAATTTCAAATTAATTTTATCAAAAGAGCCGGCAATTTGTCGGCTCTTTTTTTTATTTATTCCGGAAGGATAATTATTATTTTTGTATCTTAGTAAAACATTCAAATTAATAATGAAAAATATCATTTCATTTCTTGGGGGGATATGCCTAATAATATCTCCAGTTTTGTTTGCTCAAACACCTCGCAAAGTTCTATTGGAACATTTCACACAAGCCTCTTGTGGGCCCTGTGCCCAATTAAATCCGGGATTACAAACCTTGTTGGATGCTAATCCGGAAGTAGTTTATATTAAATATCAGGTAAGTTGGCCAGGGACCGACCCTATGTATCTGCATAATACTGGTAATGTAAATCAGCGGGTTAATTTCTATAATGTTTCTAGTGTACCGCAATCTGTATTTGAGGGAAATGTATATCAAGGAAGCCCTTCAGGTTTATCCCAAAGCAATATTAATATGCGCTCAACTGTACCTGCACAATTTGAATTGCAGGTTCAAAGCCATTTAAATGATGCCAAGGATTCCATCTTTGCAACCATAACCCTTAAAAAAACTGAAGATTTAGATAATACTGCGGTTTATACGCGGGTAGCCGTAATTGAAAAACATATTCAATTTACCACTCCTCCAGGTAACAATGGTGAAAAAGATTTTTATCATGTAATGAAAAAATTATTGCCTTATCCATTAGGTACAGCGGTTAATAGTTCTTTGGCCGTTGGAGAAACCCAAACCTTTGATGTTTCTTGGAAATTGCAAAATGTGTATGATGTAAATGAATTAACCGTATTGGCTTTTATCCAAAATCAAAATACTAAAGATGTATATCAAGCAGCTTATTCTACGAATGCAGTTGCTTCCTCTGATAAAGATATTTCTGCTTCAATTGCTGCTGTGCAAGTATTTCCAAACCCCGCAAAAGAAAATGTTTCCTTGGTATTTAATACTGACATTTCTAAATACGATGTTTACAACAGTAATGGTCAACTGAAATTCTCCGGAAATCCAGAAGAATTAAAAATTAATACCCATGCTTGGCCTGCAGGTTTATACTGGATTATCGCACAGGATAAAAAAGGAAATGCATTGCCTTCAGTGAAATTATTACTTCATCCTTGATAATTAATTATTTATCAAGTCGGCTTCATTTTTGTTTGGTTTAATTAATTGTCATTTTATAATTAATTCTCGCATGAGATATTTGCTTTTATTCTTCATTTTAATTGGGATTATTTATTCCCAAAGTATATTCGCACAATCCCATTCTGTTTCTCCATTACCTTCTGTTGCATTAAAAGATTTACAAGGAAAAACGATTAATACCGCAGATCTGCAGAATGATGGAAAACCATTTATAATTGATTTTTGGGCAACTTGGTGTAAACCCTGTATTTTGGAATTAAACACCATTGCTGAAAACTATGATGAATGGCAGAATGAAACTGGGGTTAAAATATATGCTATTTCTATTGATGATGCGCGTAATTCCTCTAAAGTAGGGCCATTAGCCTCTGGTAAAGGATGGGAGTATGAAATTTTACTAGATGAAAATTCCGATTTAAAACGTGCCTTAAATATTAATAATATTCCCCACACTTTTTTGGTAAATGGTAAAGGTGAAATCGTTTGGCAACATAATTCCTACACTCCAGGGGATGAAGATTTATTATATGAAAATCTTAAAAATTTAATTGCTGGTAAACCCTTAACTCACTAATTTTTGTTTTTGCATGCGTTGGATGTTTTCAATTAAGGGAAGCCTTTTTTTTCTTTTAATAGTATTTAATACAATCCTGATTAAAGCACAGGATAAGCCTGAAGGAAATAAAGATTTAGGCAATATATCGGGTAATTTTCAAACTGATTTTCAATATTACCGCACCGATACTTTAATTGGTGCCCCTAAGGTGCATGAAAAGGGATTATTGAATGGGTGGATGAATTTAAATTATACCCGCGGTAATTTTAGAATGGGAGCAAGGTATGAATCCTATTTAAATCCATTATTGGGTTTTGATCCCCGATTTAAAGGAACAGGTATTATGTATAAATACGCAGGATATACCCAAGGCGATTTAGATATAACCGTAGGTAGTTTTTACGAACAGTTTGGTTCTGGAATGATTCTCCGATCTTATGAAGAACGTCAATTAGGATTTGATAATGCACTCGAAGGAATTAGATTAAAATATAGACCTTTAAAAGGAATTTATTTAAAAGGATTTGTCGGTAAAATGAGAAGTTTCTTTACTTATGGAACAGGTCTTTTAAGAGGTGCAGATGGAGAAATTCATTTAAACGAAATTGTACCCGGATGGGCGGAAAAAAAATTAAGAATAAATGTGGGAGGCTCCTTTGTTTCCCGGTATCAAGCAGATGAAGATCCTGTATATAAATTGCCAGAAAATGTAGCTGCAGGTGCCGGACGGATGTCGGTTTATTATGGAGGGTTAACCTTTTTTGGAGAATATGCATATAAAGTAAATGACCCCTCATCCACCAATAACTTTATTTATCGGCCGGGGGAAGGAACTTATCTCACCGCCTCTTATGCAGCCAAAGGGTTTGGGATTTCTCTCTCTGCCAAACGTATCGTCAATATGGATTTTAGAGCGGATCGTACCGCATTCGGAAATAATTTAAATAATAATTTCTTACCCGCCTTAACGCGGCAACATACCTATCGGTTAATTACCTTGTATCCGTATGCCACTCAGCCGAATGGAGAAGTAGGAGTTCAAGGAGAATTAAGTTATACGCTTCCTAAAAAGTCTTTATTAGGCGGTACCTATGGAACCACCATCATTGTTAATTATTCTGAAATTCATAGTTTAGATTCTACCCTAAGAACAGGTGGATATGGATATGATGCGAAATATTTCAGTAATGGAGAGAAATTATATTTTCAAGATATTAATATTGAAGTGTCACGTAAATGGAGCCCTAAAATAAAAACCATATTTACCTATATCCATTTAGATTATAATAAAGATGTAATTGAAGGAAGAACTGGATTTGGGATTATCAGAACCCAAACCGGAATTGTGGATGTATCTTATAAATTAAGAAAGAAACATACCATTAGAGCTGAAGCACAATGGATGAAAGTACAAGGAGATATGGGAAGTTGGGGAATGGGATTATTAGAATACACATTTGCGCCCAGTTTTTTTGTCGCAGTTTGGGATGAATATAATTATGGAAATCCAAACCCTGCAAAACAATTGCATTATTATGGAGGCACAATGGGATTAATTAAGGGAGGAAATCGTATTTCAGTAGGATATGGTCGTCAGCGTGCGGGAATCTTTTGTGTAGGTGGCGTATGCAGATTTGTTCCTGCTTCCAATGGATTTAGTATTTCAATAACTAGTACTTTTTAATGCTTATGAAAAAGTTCTTATTTGTAACCGGAATTATGGTTGCGTTAAGTTTTGGAATTAGCTTTTCAGGATGTGATATAATTGATTCCCCTTATACTGAAAATGCTCCTACTACTGAAGGTCCGGGTGATACGACTGAAACCTCAATCCGAAAAGTTTTATTAGAAGATTATACAGGATTTTATTGTGGTACTTGTCCTCCCGCTTCTGAAATTGCGGCAAGTTTAGATAGTATTTATGGAGAGCGATTAATTGTGTTAGGCGTACATGCTAATTTCTTTGCTGAGACCACACATGGGGCTCCTTATAATTCCCCAGATTTAAGAACCCCCGCAGGCGAAGAATATTATAATTATTTTGGATTTGTTTCCAATCCTAGTGGAATGGTAAATCGTAAACCTTTTAATAGTTCTTTAATTCTTTCTAAAGATGGATGGTCACCCGCAGTTGTGCAAAGTTTACAAGCCGATCATGAATTAGATATTGCATTAACGCCTGCCTATACAGCCTCCAATCGTCAACTTTCTATACAAGCAAAAGTGACGTATAAAAAGCCTGGAACTAGAAAAGATAAATTGGTGATTTTATTATCGGAATCTCCAGTAATTGCTCCGCAAAAAGATTATCGTTTACCCGCTCCTTCTAATATTTTAGATTTCAAACATAAACATGTTTTGCGTGGAGCGGTAAATGGAACTTGGGGCGATACGTTAAATATTTCTGATAATGTGCCGGTTGGAGCTGTGGTAGAACGTTCTTATAACACAACACTCGATAATAGCTGGAATCCGGATAATATCTATATTATCGCCTATGTGTTTAGAGACAATGGAACTATTAATGATAGAGAAATATTGCAAGCAGAAGAAAAAGCAATAAAATAAATAAGATTATTAATTAATTAATTAATTAATTAAGTTAGAAAGCATTTCTATCTCCTAATAATAAATTACGGACAGTCATAAATATTATTCGGATATCCAATAAAAAAGACCAGTTTTCAATATACCATACATCATACTGCACCCGTTTCCGCATTTTATAATCTTGATGGGTTTCCCCTCTAAAACCATGCACTTGAGCCCATCCCGTAATTCCCGGCTTAACAAAATGCCGGACCATGAAATTGTCAATTATTTGGGAATATTCTTCCGTATGTTTTAACATATGCGGACGTGGACCTACTACCGACATATCCCCATTTAATACATTTAAAAATTGGGGTAATTCATCCATACTCGTTTTTCTTAAGAATTTCCCAATACCTGTAATTCGGTCATCCGATTTATGGGCTTGAATAGTATCTGAATCTTCATTTACTTTCATAGATCGAAATTTATAACAGGTAAATACCTCATTCCGTTTTCCAGATCTTTGTTGTTTAAAAAAGACAGGACCTTTGGAGGATAATTTAATTAATAAGGCTAAAATTGGGAATAACCAGGTAAATACTAATACGATTACCAAAAAGGAAAATGCTATATCAAATGTCCTTTTAAAATATTGGTTGGTAATTAATTCCATGGGTTCTTTCCGAGGTAATAAAATAGGAATAGAACCATAAAAATCTACTGCAAATTTCCGTGGAACATGTCGTTTAAAATCTAATACAATTCTAAATCGAATTAAATTTTTCTCACAGAATTGTAAAAAGCTTCGAATTTTTTCTCCAGCAGAATCGGGTAAAGCACAATATATTTCGTCAATATGGTGGGTTAACGCAAAATTTTCCACGTCGTCCAAGCTCCCAATAATTTGATCTTTATGATAACATTTTTCTGGATGATCATCAAAGAAGCCTAAAAACTTATAGCCTAAGGAAGTGTCTGAAGTGAAAAAATCATATAAATCATTTCCCACCGGACCTGCACCAATTATTAATACCCTTCGATAATTAAAGCCTAATCTCCGATATAATTTTAAAGATTTAAGAAATAATACTCTATATAAAATAACCGTAAAAATATAAGCAACATAAGTGATTAATATTTGTTTTCGGGATATTTCATAATATTTTAATATCACCATTACGGTAAATATTAGTAATAAATGAAAAAGTAGCGTTTGTAATAAATTTCGAATTACGCGTTCAATACTGGTAACGCGATGAATATCGTAGGATTTAAATAACTGAACCGATACTAACCATGCCAGATTAAAAACGATTAACAGAGTTAATAGATCCGCACGTTCAAAAGTCTGGATTTGATTATTTTTAAATAAATCAGCCCCTAAATAACAGAGATTTAATAATACCAAATCTCCTAAATAATGGAGGCGACGGATAAATCGTGAATATCTTACTTGCATGAGGGATTACCGTAAAGTTACCACGCTAAGCTAAATATCGTGCCAGAGTTGGGTTGAACTGCGAATATTGAGGTTTCCTTAGAAATCATAATATCGGTTGAACAGTAATGTTCTGAGTCCAAAGGTGATCATTACTGTTCGGGGTTGAGCTATATCCTGAATAAGATGATTCCTTACCAATAGGCTACTTTCTAACACTAATCCGGTTCTAGGATTAAGGTGATATCGTCCGGTTAATTGAAGGGCAGTAATTACATTTAACAATCCATCGGTAGTTTTAATGTCAAAATCTCTGGGGCGGGATAAATAATTATTGTACACTCTTCGTCCATTATTCACACCGTAAAGATCATCTCCATAAATTAAATATTGCCATTTAAATTCTCCGGATACAGATTTATATCTATATCTAATCCAGGATAGACTTTCAATAAAGTTTGCTCCTACAGGATGTGCGAGCGGCTGATTATAGTGCTCATAATTGGTTAAGGTGTTGGCATATTGATAGGTATAAGGTCTGACGTAATTAAATTCAGTTTGCAGGAATAAATTTTTAATTCCCGCTACATCAAAATATTTTATTCCCCCTTGTACTCCCTGTTTATTACCCCACCATCCATTTCTGGTGGCAATATCTTTTCCTCGAAATTCATCTAACATTAATTGGGAATATACCACGATGTTTTTAATGGGTATTACTTTAAGATTTGCGCCTAACAAAATATTAGCAGAGGATTGATCTGAAAATGCAATCGGATGATAAAATATTACCGGATTTAAATAAGCAGGATCTAAAAAGCGATTATTCCCGCCCCAGGTAATAGATTCAAATAAACTAAAGGTTACTCTTTTTCCAATATGGGAACTTAAATAATGAATATTAACAAATTTCTTTTGAAAGCCTTGATCCCGTATTACCGGGGAACGCATGTCCATCATAAATCCATACAAATTCATATAGCGAAAAGGACCTACCGTTGTAATCATTTTTAAAAATGGGTATGGGTAAGTATTATCAGATAATAATAAGGAACGATATCCATCCCCAATAAAATTGCGTTCATGTCCAAATTGAAGATTTAAGAATTTTGCAGGTTGATATTGAATATATCCTGTAGCACTTGCATAGTCATAATTCGCACCTTTAAAGATTCGTATCATACCTTGGCCCGGAACTACCCGATTCTGTAAAATAAAACTGTCTAAATAATTTACGAAGCTTGCCTGATTTTCTAAATAAGAAGAAAAAAATCCTAGGTTTTTTCCTAGGGTTCCTCTCACCATTACGCCTCTGGTATTAACTCTTAACCCTTCTCCAGCAATTCTTTCTGCTCCTGATTCTTGATGTAAAATAGGATCAATTTGAATATGATATTCTTCACCGGTTACATCGAATAAATGTTCAGTTCTTAATTTTCTATACCAACCTCTTTTAGAAAAGGGAACAGCACTAAAATAATCCCCATAAATACTGAATAAGGATTGTGTAGTATCTCCATAGGTATTAAATACTTCTTTTGCCAAATAGGGTTTTATATCCGTAAAAAATCTGCTGCCGGGTTGATATAATTTTTTTTCAAAAGCGGCATAAGTAGTAGCTTCATAGGGCATAAAATATTGTTGCGCCAAAATGATTTTGCCCATACTTATGAATACCATTATCAGAATAATTTTTTTCATAGATATTAATCTCTGTAATAATTATACAATTGGCATTTAATGCCTAACATAAGCTGATTTTGAACATCCAGCGACCAACTATGGAAGGCAGTAAAATTATAGGATATTTCTGCCGTTAATGCCGATGGGGCTGAAAGAATAAATGCAGCTCTTATTTGATGATCAGAAAACCGATAACCTTTTCCTTGTAAAAAACGGTTATTATAGGCAAACTCATAAATTAGGGATTCATTTAAGAAAATATTTGAACCATAGTGTTCACTCAAATTCCAATCTTTTCCTTGTATTCGATTTACAGTTTTATATTCCAGCGTTAGATTTTTATATTGATATTGAAGAATTAATAATCCTTCAAAGAAATTCGCGCCTGCAGGGTGGGCAAGGGCTTGTCCACTGTGGGTATAATTAATTTCTTGCCTACGATTTCCGTAGGTATAGGGTCGTGCAAAATTTGTTTCAACCAAAAATTGAAATCCTTTAACACCAAACGGACGTTGAACCCGATACCCTAATTGTGCTGCAATTTTATTTTGAATAAATCCATTTCCTTTAGATAAGGATGTGGTATTAAAATCATCAATAACAAATTGCCCATAAATTCTTCCAGTTTTTCCAATTTCATATCTGGAGGTTAAGGCAATTAACGCATTACCCATGGAATTTAAAGAAAAGTTCAGGGGATGATAAAATATAATCGGATTTAAATAATTAATATCCCAACGATTAGGGCCACCAGCAACCGAGCTAGTCCATATAATCGCTTCCACAAAACCGGCATACCAACGCCTCGTTAATTTTACCTCTAACATTTGTAACGCCATTTGTTTACGCGTAGGCTGAATTCCAGGTGCCTGTAGGTTAGGATTCCCTAAAGCGCTAAAAGAATATGATGAAGCCAGATATTGAATACCTCCATAATTAAAAGTAGGCTGGGATATGTTTGGATTTTGTAATCCAAACAAATTATCCATAGAGGCAAATAAGTTGGTATATTGACATCTGCCGATACGGGTATTAATTCTAAAATAAGGATAGGTAGCACTATTATCGGATAATATTAAGGAACGATATCCATCGCCAATAAACGGTTTGCCTTTTGCCAGAATAAATTCAAATGGACCTTTAGGGGTAAAGGCTAACCAGGTATCTATATAGTCACTTTCATAAACACTCCTATTATATAAATTTTGACTATTTCTTAAATAATTCAATCCATGACCTGGTAAATAAAAATATGAAAAATAATTTATTCGAGAGGGACTAAAATCCTGCGTAGGATAATAATTAAAATTATTCATAAATCCATCAGACCAGGTATGCATCCAACGTAAACCGGCAGACCAATTTTTACCAGTATGTGCAGTAAGGGAGAGGCCGTATGAGGCTTCTAGTCCTGAGTTGCTCATACTAAATCCATTAAAGACATAATTTGATGCCGTGGAAGTAACAGCAGAAAAATTCATTAATGGACTTACGCCAATATTTAATTTTCCGATGGTAATGGGAATTAATTCTTTACCCAATGCATTCCACTGGGGTGTGGGAATTTCATTGGAATCTGGGCGAGATATTTTTTTTAATAAGGGTAAGCAGGATGAAAATTGCGGGGTGGAAAAGGATGGATTTCTTAATTCATATTTCCAAGCAATATCACGATGTAAAGGTAGGGGGATGGGTTGAGCTTGTATTATTAAACAAAGCCCAGAAAACAACAATGGTAAGATCCGTAATAACCACCGGTAAATCATAGAATAAAAGTACGTATTTATTTTCCTCTCCCTTCAATTACGGTTAATACTGTATAGGCTAATATTTTAAAATCGAGTGCAAGTGACATATTTTCGATATATAAGATATCATATTTTAGCCTTTCCACCATTTGACCTACATTTTCTGCGTATCCATATTTTACTTGTCCCCAGGAAGTAATTCCAGGTTTTACTTTATGTAAATGCCGATAATGGGGAGCGATCGAAATAATTTGGTCAATATAAAATTGGCGTTCAGGTCTGGGGCCTACCAAACTCATCTCCCCGATTAATACATTATAAAATTGTGGAAATTCATCTAACCGAGATTTACGTAAAAATTTTCCAATTTTAGTAATTCGGGGGTCATAGTCAGAAGATAACGCAGGGCCTGAAACTTCTGCATTATGAATCATGGTTCTAAATTTATTTATAAAAAAAGGTTTGCCATTTTTTCCAATTCTTTCTTGTCGAAAAAATATAGGACCTTGAGATCCTAATTTGATCAGAATTGCTAAAATTAAATATAAAGGCGATAGCAGAATTAATACCATTAATGAAATTCCCACATCCATAATTCTTTTTACACTGGCTTCCCAAGGCGCAATGATGTGGGGGAAAATCTCAATTAAAGCAGTACCTAATACATTGCTCATTTTTACACTGCCCACCATATAGTCATACATATCAGGCACCACTTTCAAACTCACATTTTTATCTGCACAAGCATCTACAATTTTTAATAATGCTTCATGATCGTTATGGTCGGGAGCAATGAGTACTTCCTCAATTTTTCGGGAATCAATAATTTCTCTTACTCTAGAAATATCTCCGAAATGTTTTAATTTACCGAAGAATAAATTGTCGGAGGAATTATGGAAATTAACAAATCCTAGAATTTTAAATCCTAATGATTTTTTCATCCCTTCTAATTCCTCATACAGGGCAAGTGCTCGAGTTCCTGAGCCCACCAATAAAGTGGGAAATCCTATTTTCCGGGCTTTAACCTGATTCCAGGTATAGGTGGCAATGGTAAGCCGAACTACCGAAATGGTAAATAATTGCAATGCCCAATAACCCGATAATAATACAGAATATTGTTTAATATTAGTAAATGGGTCATCCAGAAATATTGCAAAAAATAATATTAATGCCCCTAAGGTGGTGAATTTAAATATTTGACTTAAATCTTTTAATCGTGAACGTTTAAACGGTTTTCTATACATTCCGGCAATTGCATATAAAATACACCATCCGGAAGCAATTACGGCTGCATTGGTAAGTTGTTGAATTATTTTTTCAATGTCGGCATCAATTTCATGATTTTCTCTGGAGCGAATCCAAAAGAATAAAAGCCATACTCCGTATGATAAAATAAAATCAGAAAATAAATACGTTAAAAATTTTCGGGTACGATTCATTATTTAAAATGAATTAATCGAATTCGATCAATTAATAATTCGTGTGTATTCCCATTGCCATTTGCCCCAATCCATAATCGAAAATTAGAACCCGAGTAAGCAGATGCTAGGCTGGTGAAATTTAAATACGCTACATTCCATTCGTCCTTGGGAATTAGCGTATTTTGATTTAATACTTTTACACTTCCACTTTGTTCAGCGACCAATCCTAGTTGAAAAGCAAGGGTAGTTTTATAAGCTATTTCCAACCAAACTTGTGAACCACTGCCTGGCAGCGCAAATGAATTTGTGCTTTGTGCCTGATAATTAATTTTCCCTCCATCAAACTGAATGAATCCCCCATATCCTCCTTGATATTGTTGAAGTGCGGTGCGAATTAAAGTTGCAGGGTTTGGCTGAGCGCCGAAGGCTTCTAATTGTAGAGATTGTCCTTCGAATCCCTCATTAACCGGATAAGCTAACACACTATCCGGAAAATATTCAAAAGTAAGATCATAATATTCAATTTTTCCTTTTTGAGGGGACGATGGCCGTTGAAGGGTTTTCCAAAAAGGATATTCTTTAATTAAAGAGGAACTTCCATTTTCAAAAATGGCACCTCGGAAATATAGGTCAAATGGTTTAAAATCTTTCAAAGGGATTTTAGCTCCATTTCCTAAAACCCCAAGTGGAATGGCCTCATCTTGGCGATAGGTATAAATTGCTTTTAAAGCATGATTTCTAATATCCTGTTGACCCGGCTCAATACTTATCGCAGTTTGCCCAATCGAAATAAAAGCAGGGGCTTCTTCAATGGGATTAATCCAATTACATCCTAAACAGGAAATTATCAGCAGAAAAATAAATAAACGAATATTCATCATCGGCCTTGTATTTTGTCGAGTACGGTCATGGCGGTTTCTAAAGCATTTACGCCATCGGATAATGAAACTCTAACCGGAATTTCTTCTCGAATAGCGGCGGCAAAGGTTTCTAATTCCATTCGAATGGCATTCACCTCAGGGATAGGAGGTTCAATAATGACAAGATTTTTTAAATGCCCTTCACTTCCAAAAGGAATTTTCATGGAATCTTCCCATTTTGGATCTGGAGCAGCCGGATCTTCAATTAAATATAGTTCCGTTTTTTTATCCAAGAAATCTACAGATACATATCCATTAGGTTGGAAGAATCTAATTTTCCGCATGTTTTTCATGGAGATACGGCTGGTAGTTAGATTTGCTACACATCCATTATTAAACTCTATTCTCGCATTGGCAATATCTGGAGTGTCGCTTAATACCGCTACACCCGAGGCACTTACTTTTTTTACTGGTGATTTAACTACACTTTGAATTAAATCTAAGTCATGAATCATTAAATCTAATACCACGGATACATCTGTACCTCTAGGATTCCATTGGGCTAATCTATGGCATTCGATAAACATGGGTTTTAATTCTTGTCCTTCTAATGCTAAGAAGGCGGGATTAAATCTTTCCACATGTCCGATTTGAACTTTTACTTTCGCTTCTTTTTCTAGCGCTAATAATTCTTTTCCTTCTTCTAGGGTTGCCGTTACGGGTTTTTCGATAAATACATGTTTCGATTTTTTTAATCCGGATACGGCATAAAAATGATGATAAAGGGTAGGGGTTACAATATCAATTGCATCACACAGAGAGATTAAACTTTCTGCATCCGGAAATGCTGGAATTTCGAACTGGGTTTGAATTTCAAGGGATTTTGCTGGATCTGGATCAAAAAATCCTACCAAAAAAAAATCTGGAATTTCTTTTAACAATCGAATATGAATTTTGCCGAGATGCCCGGCGCCAATAACACCAATTTTAATCATAAGGGAATTTTAGAATTCGATTGCAAAAATACAGTTCGTAGGGAGAAGCTATCCACAATTAATTTAACGCACCTTAGCAGAAAATTCATTCCGGATATTTACGTAGTCAATTAAATCAGCTTTTACTTTTCCTACCACAATTTCAGATTCAATCCGAATGGGGATTCGGTTGGCATCATCCGTTACCCAGATTGTCATTTCTGCATTTTCTTTAAATACATTACCAGTTATTAATACCGGACGAACTTTAAAGCAGCTAAATTTTCCTAAATCAGTTTTGATGGTTTCTTTTCCCAAATAGGTTATTTTGTTTTGATGAATTTTTTCATCTAAAAATAAATCCACCGTAAAAGCTTGGTTTATTTCTGCCTTCGACCAATCAATGGTTCTGAAATAATACAAAGCAGAAATCACATCGTGTGTTTGAGGGGTAAGGGGATATTTGGTTTCTTTATTTTTCTTCGAAGTGGCAGTTTTGGAATATTGGTCGAAACGTACAAAATCATCAAACTTAAATCCTCCTTCATTTACAATTCTTACAAACCTCCAAGGTAGTAGCGCGGTAGTGTCAATATAAGATTCGTAATGGTCTCTTACTGGAAAGAATAAATCACAGGCTTCAGTAGTTTTTCCCGTTCCCACAATATTATAACAGTCGCGGATTCCTACTTTTTTCAAAGCATCTTTCACTTCAAAAGTGGCAGTACCTGCTTGAAGAGAAAATAAATTGTAATAAACTTTATAGGTAAGTTTTTCCCCGGGTTTAAAGGCAAGTTGGGTGACAGGGGGTAATGCCTGAGCAAAAAGGACAGTAGAAATATAAAAACTAAGGATGGCCAACCAGAACAAGGGTTTCATATTCAAAAGGGTATTTTTAAAGTGTCGCAGCCAAATATTGTACCAATATATAAAAATCATAGAGGTAGCAGGTGCCATAATTGTTGAAGGAGGGAAGGATCATAGATCAACATGAACAAAATCCCACTTAAAGCACCATACAAATGGGCTGCATGGTGAACAGTGCCTTCGCCTTTTTTTGTCATCCAATAACTATATCCCAAAAATAATATTCCAAATAACCAGGCAGGTAAAGGAAACAGGAAAACATAAATGGTAAGACTAGGCTGAAGGGGTAAATTTTTAACTAAAAAAGCAAATATCACTGCACTTACCGCTCCAGATGCCCCTAAACTTCTAAAGGTCGGGTCCTTTTTATACTGAAAAAAAGAAGGCAAATCGGAAACCATTAAACTAAAAAAATATAATCCTAAAAAGGGTATTCCCCCAATTTGTTGGGATAATGCCGGAGCGAAAAAATAATAACTCAATAAATTAAATAACAAATGATTAAAGTCTGCATGAATAAATCCACTCGTTATTAAAGTATAATAGGTGTTGTTTTTCCAATCTCGATAGGGGTATAATAATAATTTTTCTTTAATACTCGCATCTTGAAATGCCCAAAAGCTAATACCTGCGGTAATCGCCAGAATTAAATAAGAAATTTCCATAATAATTATTTCTCGCGGAGAAATACGTGGTTCATATATACTTGTAATTCAGTAATGGATAATTCATCCGATAATGAGTTTAATTTTTCTTGCGCACGGGAGTAATAATTATCAATAAGTTCTGAGGTTTCAGATTTAATATTTAATTCATCATAAATACCCGTAATTTGTTTTACTTTTTCGGAATTATCTTCTTGGTATTGTAACCAATTCAGTAAATTTTCTTTTTGATATCTTCCTGATTTCTCCAATGCTCTTAATAATAAATAGGTTTTTTTATTTTCGATAATATCTCCCCCAGGTTGTTTTCCAAATTTTGTTTGGTCACCGTAAACATCCAATAAATCATCTTGTAATTGAAATCCAGTTCCCATTAATTCTCCTATTTGATATAAAGCGTCAACAAATGGTTGCTTTGCTTGTGCTGCAATAGCACCTAATCCCAATGCACCACCAATCAGTACTGCCGTTTTCTTGCGAATCATCTCAATATATTCCGGAATACTTACCTGGGGTTCTTGTGCCATTACCATATCTTCCATTTGACCTTCACAAACCCCAACCACCACGTCAGTAAAGAACCTCACCATTTGAGCGGCTACTTCTGGGAAAGGCGTAATGAGTTGAGGATAAGCTAAGGCAAATAAAGCATCACCAGAAAGGATAGCAGTATTCACATCCCATTTAATATGCACCGTAGGTTGACCTCTTCTCACGGGTGCCTGATCCATTATATCGTCATGCATCAGCGTGAAATTATGTACCATTTCCAGCGCTATAGAAGCGGAAATCATTTTGTCCTGTTCTTTTCCTTCACAAGCCTGATAAGCCAATACCGCCAAAACCGGCCTTACTCTTTTTCCTGTATGTCCTAATAAATAAGACATTGGTTGATATAAAGGAGCAGGAGAAGTAGGAAATGGAAGATTTACGATTTCCTGTGAAATGGAATTAAATATTTCTTGGGAGGTGATACCCATTTGCATAAGTCGTTGGAAGTGGGGAGATGGATTTAGATAACCTGCAAATCTACACAGGCTTGGTTATATTCTGGTGTTCACTATCCAAATCCTCGTATAAATTCAATAATTGTTGGGCATCTAATTCCCAAGACCAAGTGTCGGATGGAGGGGTAGGAGTAGGAATAGAAGGTAAGGCGGCAAATTGTTCTGGGGTATATATCATCTCATACGGAGACCAATATTGGAACCATTCTTCCCGATAATCCGCAATAATCGGAATTCCATTTGCCCCAGCTTCATAAAATCTGGAAGGCATTTTACCCCTTAAAAAAGGCTGATCTGGAAAGGGGGCTAATAATCCGGAAGCACCTTTCATCCATCCCATTAATTTTATCCAAGGTATTAAAGAATTAATTCCGATTAATTGTATGGATTTGTATTTTGTTGCCCAGGCATTTAATTCTTTTCTTATTCCTAATTGTGGACAATACCCTGCAATTATTAAATGATACGATTGGAAATATTTTTCCCATATTTTTAAGGCATTTAACAATCCCCAAGAAGGATCTAAATTCCCTGCAATTAATAAATAAGGTTTTTCTGGAAAAGGCGGAAATTCAATATTTTCTAAGGACGGACACGAATTTCGGATCCAAACTACATTAGCACATTTCCAGGGATATTCAGTTAAATATCCTGCTTCTGCCACAATAATTGCCGCTGCTTTTTTATCTATTTTATTTTCAAGATATTTAATCCATTTCGGTAATAAATAATTTAATCCGAATGGATATAATTTCGGATTCAGCGTTTGTAAAGGATACGCTTCATGCCGATCATAAATTAATATATTACCGGTTTCATTTTTCCATTTCAAAGCCTCCAGAATTAATTCAGGCGTATGAATATGTAAAATATCAGGCTGAATATTTTTCAGAACTTTTCTAAATGTATTTTGGGATAAAGCTCTTTCAAGGGAAAATCTTTTGGGAACAGGGTGAATGTGAAAAGTAATATTATCTGTTGAAGCGATGGATTGGGTTGGCGAATTTCCATAAATATGAATATCATATCCTGCGTTGGCTAAGGACATACCTTCCCGATAATAAATTCTTACATGGTCAACGGGATTTAATACCGATGCTAAGAGTATTTTTTTTCGACGGATACGAGACAAGTTGTATTTTCGTGGACAGACCTCTAAAATACCAAGGTTTTAGGGATAGGAAGGTAATTTTTAAGGATAATATTTTTTAGTAAAATTAAATTTAGCGAAAATGGAGGCATCAATTATTGAATCCGCCTGGGAAAATCGGGACAGATTGCAAGAACCCAAAGTTCGGGAGGCTATTGAAGCGGTGATTAAAGCTTTAGATGAGGGAAAGCTTAGAGTGGTAGAAAAGGTAGGGGATAACTGGCAGGTTTTGGAGTGGGTAAAAAAGGCGATCCTTTTATATTTTCCCATAAAGGAAATGCAGGTAATGGAAGCCGGACCGATGGAGTTTTATGATAAAATTCCTTTGAAAAGATCGTATGAAAATTTAGGCGTGAGAGTAGTTCCCAGTGCTATTTGTAGGTATGGAGCCTTTTTAGCGAAAGGAGTAATCTTAATGCCTTCTTATGTTAATATTGGTGCTTATGTAGATGAAGGAACGATGGTAGATACTTGGGCAACTGTTGGGTCTTGTGCCCAAATCGGTAAACGGGTACACCTCAGTGGGGGCGTTGGAATCGGTGGCGTATTGGAGCCCGTGCAAGCTGCTCCGGTGATTATCGGCGATGATTGTTTTATTGGTAGTCGTTGTATAATTGTGGAAGGGGTTCGGGTAGGAAACGGAGCGGTGTTGGGCGCCAATACTGTGGTAACCGCTTCTACCCATATTTTGGATGTAAGTGGATCGGAAGTAATCGTACATAAAGGTTGGATACCCGAACGATCGGTGGTTATTCCCGGAACCATGCCCAAACCTTTTCCCGCTGGAAACTACCACGTTCCCTGCGCCTTAATCATTGGACAGCGCAAAGCATCCACAGATTTAAAAACCTCTTTGAACGAAGTGCTCCGGGAACATTCTATCGCAATATGAAATTACGGTTAAGCCTATTTCGGAAGGAAACTAATTGCTTATCTTTGGTCAGGTAAGTTAATCTTATACGTTATGTCATACACAACAGAAGAATTAGAAGAAGTAATTCACTTAATCCACTCGGTTGAGCAGAAAACCTTAAACCTTAAACAGGATAAGGAAGATGGAGAAGATATCGGGTATGAAAAGGATGATGTTAAAGAAATGTGGGACGAAGCAAATGAGGCGTATAAAGAAACCTTAAAACATTTGCATGGAGAGGAGAAAATTAAATTCTCTGATCAGTATGGGGCTGTGTTAACAAAAGTTAAACAATTAATTGCCAAATTATAATTTAATAATTCTGGCAATTATTTTTAATTCTGAATATCTTACTAATTATCGAATGAATTTAATTTCAGGATATATTCCTGTAATTAATCTATTGTTTTTCCTGAGAAACAAATAAGTAATGTTTTTCGGGTATTGGTGTTTTAAATTATGAAAGAAAAAAAAATAGGAAAAGGAAAACGTTCTGGAAGCACACCGCCAAATCCAGATTCCTTAGTGTTGGCGTATTTATCTTCCTGGTCCGGTAAATATTTTAATGATAAACAAATTATGGCTGCCCCTGCACTTCGAGGGGTGTATGAACGGAAGGCCATTCAAGATTCATTAGAGCGATTACTCCATCAACAAAAAATTGAACAGGATGATCGAATGAAATATAGATTCAAACCCTCCTCTGATCGGTTGATGGGAATCTTAAGAATTGCCAAGGAAGGGTATGGATTTGTTCAAGTAGAAGGATATGCTGAAGATTTCTTTGTGCCTGAGCGTGCGATTGCAGATGCATTTCCGGGGGATACCGTGGAAATACGCGTAAAACCTGCCGGTCGGGGTAGGAGATCAGAAGCAGAAGTGATGGAGGTTATATCCCGTGCCCGAACTGAATTTATTGCCACACTTCGGGTTTTTGGTCACCAATTAAAAGCTTGGGTGGATGAAACTGGATTCAGACAAGAATTTGAAGTAATGCCTAAACCTGGTGTTATTGGTCAGGATAAAGATAAAGTTCAGATTAGGTTCATCCATTGGAATCATGAATTGCCCTTAGCGGAATTAGTGCAAGTGCTCGGAAAAGCCGGGGAACATAATACCGAAATGCATGCGATTTTATTGCAGTATGGATTTGAAGAAAAGTTTCCCGAGGAGGTACAACAAGAAGCTGATGCCATTCCTAAAAAAATAACTGCCTCCGAAATTAAACAACGTCGGGATTTTCGAAATATACTTACGTTTACCATTGATCCGGTAGATGCAAAAGATTTTGATGATGCAATTTCTTATGAGCCATTAGAAAATGGGAATTTAAGTGTAGGGGTTCATATTGCTGATGTAACGCATTATTTAAAACCCGGAACCGCTTTAGATAAAGAAGCAAAATCCAGAGCTACCTCCGTTTATCTGGTAGATCGAACCGTTCCCATGTTGCCGGAAATATTGTCGAATGATTTATGTTCCCTTCGTCCTAAAGAAGACAGGCTTACGTTTTCAGCAGTATTTGAATTTACCCCACAAGGAAAAGTGGTTGATCAATGGTTTGGCAAAGGGATTATTCATAGCGACCGTAGATTTGCGTATGAAGAAGTACAATTTATTTTAGATGCTGAATCAGGTGAATATGCAGAGGAATTAATGCATTTAAATAAAATTGCACATATATTAAGAAAACAAAGATTTGCAGGAGGCTCTATTAGTTTCGAAACCGATGAGGTAAGATTTAAATTAGATCCCAATGGAAAACCTTTGTCGGTGGAATTAAAAATCAGAAAAGATGCGCATAAATTAATTGAAGATTTTATGCTGTTGGCGAATAAATCTGTGGCTACCTGGGCGCATGGTTTACGAAAAAAAACACCTCCGGCATTTGTATATAGAATACATGATTTACCCAATTCAGAAAAATTAGAAAACCTCCAAACTTTTGTTAAACAATTTGGATATGATTTAGATGTGGACGATCCGCAAAAAGCAGTAAAAAGTTTAAATGATTTAATGCAAGCGGTAGAAGGAAAACCCGAACAAAATGTGGTACAATCTATTGCCATACGATCTATGGCCAAAGCAATTTATACTACTAAAAATGTAGGCCATTATGGTTTGGGATTTAAATTCTATACACATTTTACCAGCCCGATTAGAAGGTATCCGGATGTGATGGTGCATAGATTATTAGAACAATATTTAGATAATCGTTTAGATGCTTCTGTGGATAGTATGGAAACGGATTGTAAACATTGTTCAGATATGGAGAAAAAAGCAACGGAAGCAGAAAGAGCCTCTATAAAATATAAACAAGCAGAATATTTAGAAGATCAAATTGGAAAAGCCTTTGATGGAATTATCACCGGAGTTACCAATTGGGGATTATTTGTTGAATTAAATGAAAATAAATGCGAAGGCTTATTGCGCCTTTCTGAATTAAAAGATGATCATTATGAATTTGATGAAAAAAATTATCGGGTAGTAGGTTCCCGCAATAGAAAGATTTATCGCTTGGGAGATCCACTTCGGGTGGTGGTGAAACAAACGGATTTATTTAAACGGACCATTGATTTTCGATTACCTACTTTAAATGATGAATGAAAGAAAATAAATTAACGATTAT
>Ga0214923_10000467_pt1 | contig 61713 bp, 57 predicted proteins | sample LL1510_MetaG_FD_177993 | JGI IMG/M metagenome (GOLD analysis project Ga0214923, IMG submission 177993) | Freshwater microbial communities from Lake Lanier, Atlanta, Georgia, United States - LL-1510 | ecosystem: Environmental > Aquatic > Freshwater > Lake | place: USA: Georgia | collected...
CATGTTAGATCTTGAAGATGTAGGATAAATATTATTTGTTTTGGGTTTGGAAAAAGATGGATTATATAGATTTGTTCTCTCTCTGTACAAGTTATTTTCTTTCGATTTCTCATTGACAAACATTTGACTCTCAATTAATGCTTGATATAGTTTCAAACCATCAACATAATCACTTTCACATTGTAAATACAACCCTATTATTATTTCACGTGTTTTTATAACTATTTCATCTAATAATTCATTTGTCAATTCGGGATTAATAATAATTTGTTTTTTATTTGCATCAACAACATAAACAAATAATTCATTCAAGACATTTAATAATTTTTCTTGTTCAGTATTGATAGTGCTCAACATTTTTTTCAAATTTTCAGCATATTTTTTTAGAAATTCCTGCTGTTTTGTGTAATCTAATTTATTATTGTTAGTCTTATCATTATTAATATTATCATTTTTGACGGTGTTATTATTGATGGATGATACATTATCTGAACTTTTATTTATGTATTCAAATCTCTTGTTATCAAAACATATATTTTCAAATGTTGATCCATAGTCTTTTAATTTAATATCACTAAATTTTTTAATGCCTTGACTATTAAATTCATCCAAGATAAGTTGATTCATTTGTTTTTCATCTAAATCTGGATTTTTTTTCTTGATTATATCTTCTATACCAGTAAAATGTTTATAAAATAAGAACAAATCATCCATAAATCTTTTACGACTTTCATCTGACATATTATTATATTCTCCTTTTTCATAATCATATTTATCATAATATAAATTCATTAATTCTGGAATACCTGGTTCATCCGATAAATTTTCCTTCGATGTGTTTGATGAAAGTTTTTTATTAATATTACAATAATTTTTTTTCAAGTTTATGTTGTTTTCTATACTATTAGAATTGTTACCAGTTATTACATTTCCATCTTCATCATATTCTTCATTTTTGATATTATTACCAAAATTCATTTTATTCAAAAAATTATTTCCAATATTTAATAATTCAAATCTAGCATTGCAAATACCCATTTTTTCTATTTTTGGTTCAGAACCTTTTGGGATATCTTTTTTCTCCAACAATGACTTTTTAATCGTTTGGTTATAATTATCTTTATAAACATAAATAGGATTTACAGTCATGACTATTGCTGAAAAAATATGTGCTATTTTTATATAAAATTTTGCAATACCAATACACATTCTATTTTTTTTAATACCGTTATCAACCGCTGTATTTGATAAATAGTTTTTATTAAAATAAAGTATTTTGTCTTTTGATAATTTATTCGTTTGTTGCCCTTGTTCTATTTTTTGTTGTAAAAATTCTACCTCATGCTCATTATAATACTTTTTAATTATATCGGATGTAATAATAATCATTTCGTCACAGTATTTTGGATCCTGTAAATTTTTCAAACTTTGAAAATCCATCGTCAAAATATATCTTGTTGCAATATAATTTAATATATAGCTAAAATCATGGTCTTTCAATATTTTTTTCTTTTCAATATCACTTAAATCATCCATAGAAGACAATGGTGATATATTATTAGTGTTGGTATTTGTCGTTGATAAATTATTACCCATAATTAATATACTTATAAAAAATTTGTATTTATATAAAGTTTATATTATATTTTTAATTTTATTTACATTATAATTATAATATTATGGCCATAGAATGATATAAAATGTAAGAATGAATGATATAAATTAGCTGTGTTTATATCTTTATCAAAACAATATTGATTGTTATAATAACCATAATAATATAAATAAATTGTCATTAAAAATGTTAGAAATACTAAAATCTGCAATATTATAATTCTACTATTCAATGAATTTGACATACTTTTTCTGTAAAATAAATAAGCACCATACAAAACAACCGAGATAATACTAACTTTATCCAATAGAAGTGTATAACTCGTTTTCCAAGTATGAACTATTATCGATGTAATTAATAAAAGTAATAATAAAGTACCATAAACATAGTACTTACTATAAAGCTAATACTGCTGTTATCAAGAAGAAAAAGCTGGAAGAAAAACATATGCGGTTCATTTTATAATAAATGTTAAACAGTTGGGAGTAATATATTATGCGAAAACAATATAAATAAAAATGATTTAAAATTTTATTTATATGAAATTAAAAAGATATTAGTTGTAGAGTTATATTTAAATTATATCAAAGTGATAATATAGTTTTTACAATATGACGGAAACAACTAAATCACATGATGGAACACATCGAAACAAAAATAAAACCAATAATATTAATAAAAAACATTTATGGAATATCTTCGATTCTGAAATATTAAATAAAACATCCGAAGAGCAAAATTTAGAATGTATATACCGCTCATGTGGTGACAGAGAAAAATGTGATCAATGTGATTCCATATTAGCATTTTCAGACGAAGGGTTTCTTACATGTACAAACAAGAACTGTGGGATTATTTATAAAGATTTAGTAGATCAATCCGCAGAATGGAGATTTTATGGTGCGGACGACAATCAAAACAGTGATCCAACACGTTGTGGATTACCTATTAATCCATTATTACAAGAATCATCTTATGGATGTAAAATTCTGTGCAATGGTCCTTCATCCTATGAAATGATTAAAATAAGAAGATATACAGAGTGGCAATCTATGCCTTATAAAGAAAAATCACAATATGATGAATTTCAAACGATTACTATTATGGCGCAAAATGCTGGTATTCCAAAACTTATAATCGATGATGCGATTCGTTACCATAAAAAAATATCGGATTTCGATTTTTCATTTCGAGGAGATAACAGAGAAGGCATTCTAGCAGCATCTATTTATATTTCATGCAGAATCAACAATTATCCTAGAACTGCAAAAGAAATAGCTGGTATTTTTAATTTAGATGTTACGAATGCAACAAAGGGTTGTAAAAATGCAATTACAATTATTAATAATTTAGAAAAAGATATGGATAACAAAGAAAAAACATTGTTTTGTATGACGAAACCTGAATCCTTTATTGAACGATTTTGTAGTAAATTAAACATCAATAACGAACTCACCAAATTATGTCAATTCATATCCATGAAAATAGAAAAAAATGGATTGATGTTAGAAAATACACCACATTCTATTGCAGCGGGAGTAGTATATTTTATATCACAATTATGCAAATTGAATATTAGTAAAAAAGACATTAAAATAGTAAGCGAAATTAGTGAAGTAACTATTAACAAGTGTTTTAAAAAATTAGAAAAATTAAAGTACGATATAGTTCCAGAAGTTATTTTAAAAAAATATGATTACTGAGTATAAAAATCAAATATAAATTATAATTATAATTAATAATAACATTACAATTATAATATTACTATCAATATTTTAAAATTATAAATGACAAATGTTTCTGATAATAAGAAAATACCAAGTAAAGTATTTATAGTTCCATATCGAAACAGAGAAGAACAAAAATTTTTTTTTAGTAAATACATGTCCTATATTATGGAAGATTTTACCGATTATGAAATATATTTTTCTCATCAAACAGATAATCGCAGTTTTAATCGTGGAGCTACGAAAAATATTGGTTTTTTAGCAATAAAAGATAAATATCCTCAGGATTATAAAAATATTACATTTATTTTTAATGATGTTGATACAATACCTTTTACAAAAATATTTAATTATGAAACTTCTATTGGGGTTGTTAAACACTATTATGGTTTTAAATATACATTGGGTGGTATAGTTGTTATTAAAGGTGTTGATTTTGAAGAAATAAACGGATATCCAAATTATTGGGGATGGGGATCGGAGGATAGTTGTCTGCAAAAAAGGTGTGAAAACGCGAATCTCGTAATTGACCGATCCAATTTTTTTCCAATAGGTAGTCCTCAAATTCTTCATTTATTTGACGGAATCTCTCGAATTATTAATAAAAAAGACTCGATTCGAGAGAAAAACGATAATGGGATTGATGGTATAAGTAGTATATATCGATTACAATATAATATTGATGCAACATCTACAAATCCAAAAGATAATTTATACAATGTAGATAACCCTAATATATATTTTATTAATATAACACTTTTTTTAACTGCATTTGATTATAATAATGAAAGCAAAGAATTTTATAATTACGATTTGAGAGAACCAAAAAAGAAAATAATAGAACCAAATTTAAACAGAAAATGTGATGTTAATAATATGGATCAATCTACCGAATCATGGACAAATATTCCTTATTATCCTACAATTAATGAAAAAAAAGAAATGATTTCATTGGGTATCAAACCTCCAAATCCATATGACAATACGGGATACAATTATAATTTAAATGATAGACCTCCACCACAATATCACCAAACAAAATATATTTTACAACAACAACAACAGCAACAACAGCATCAAATACTACAACGAAGTATTTTTCAACCACATAATTTAAAAAACAAACAATTTATGCAATATATAAACCGCGAAAATTATTTTAATCCCAAACATAAAAATGTAACATATAATCAAGAACAAATATTAAAAGAGGACAACGATTCAGAAAAATACCATCACACAGAAAATCATCAGATAACAGAAGAAATTACGAACAAAATATTACCGGACAATTATATCCGACCACCAATTAATATATATTCACCCCATTATGCCACTTATATGGGTATTAAACCAAAAGCTACTACTAGTGCTAAATTAAATATGAGTAGTATGGTACGTAATATGAGAACACGATAATTTTTTTATTTTTTCCAAACATATACATTTTCTTTATATTCATTTTGCCTTTGACTTTTTTTCAAAAAGAAAATTTCATGGCATACACCAAATAGTCCTATACACACATTTTCATATATTTCTTTGTTGATGTTCAATATATAATATCCACCTTGTTTCAAAGAATGATATGTTTTTGAAAAAAGTGGGACATAGAACAATTCATCCATTTCTTTTTTGGATTTGTAAATGTGGTTGTTCTCATATTTTTGAATAAAATAATAGGGTGGTGACGTAAAAACTAAATCGTAATCAAGAATTGAATAATCTACATCCAATGCACTTTTAAACAACATATCAATGGAAGTCTTGGTGTTTTTTGATTTTGTATATGCTTGTAATTTTTTATAGGGTTCTATTAAACTACTATTTAATTCAATACCGGTATATTTTGGAATATCTAAAATGGATGCAGCGATTAATGCACCTCCCCATCCAGCACAAAAATCCAATACACTAGTAGCATTGTACTTCGTATAAATCTCCATATACATAATTGGTCGTATTATGTTTATGGCACTAATACATATATTGTACGTTTCTTTCCATACAATATATTTGTTTTTTTTCCCTGATTTATTTTTTACGGTTTTATAGTATTCCAACATATTCTGTATAAATTTCTTTTTCTCAAAAAAATCAATGTTATTTATAAACTCAAAATAATTACAATTGTATTTTCCTCTTGTATGAAGTCTCTCCACAAAAGTAAAATAATCTATTATATTGTTACCTATTCTCGATCTAGATGATTGGTTTTCTGCTTCTTTTCCTATATTTTTAAGTTTAGTATATTCTAGATCAACTAGTTCCAACGTAATATGTTTTATTTTATTCGCTATTTCACGCTTTTCTTCTATGGTAAAATTTTCTGTGAATGTAAGTTTTTCACTTGTATTGGTAGGCATAATTGTCGTGATTATAAAACAATATATATAATTAATTTGTAAAAATTAATAAATTATTACGAATGACTAATATATAATGAATTTTTTATCAAAATATAAAAACATAATATTGATTGTAATCGCAATAATTGGATGCATTATTTTGTCATATTTTGTTAATAAATATAAAACAATAAATACATTATCAATTGCAAAAAACTATAAAAAACAAGAAATAGTAATATCCAGATATAACGAAAATTTACAATGGATTAAAAATGAACCTTTTAATAAACATCCTGTTATTGTTTATAACAAAGGCATTAACAATAATTATGTTAATACTTCTAATATTATTAAAACAGTAAATTTACCCAATGTAGGAAGAGAATCACATACATATCTTTATCATATAATTAATAATTATCATAATTTAGCAGATGTAACTATATTTTTACCTGGATCATCTGATTTAATAAATAAATATGATCGTGTTAAAAAAATGGTTGAAAAGGTAGAACAAACAAATAATACAGTATTATCATGTGTGTATGATCCGTTGATTCTTAAAAATCAATATAATTTTACTATAGATGAATATTTCTCCAGTCATGTAGATAACAAACATATTAATCAGAATGGTATAATTAAAAAATCGTCCATTAGACCTTATGGTAAATGGTTTGAAAAAACGTTTGTTAATGGTGAAAAAAATGAATACGTTTCTTACTGTGGAATTATTAGTATTTCTAAAAAAAATATTTTACAAAAGCCTAAAAAATATTATGAAAAATTGTTGAATGAATTAGATACACATCACAATCCTGAAGTTGGTCATTATTTAGAGCGATCATGGTATTCTATATTTTATCCTTATGATTCTAGTAGTACTTTTTTAACAAATTAATTATTCATTACAACTATTCGCTAATGAAGATATTATTAGTATTTTTATTATATCTTCCACAACATCACGATCTATCTCTTCATACACATTTTCTTCTTCTTTTGTATCCCCATCTGTATCTTTATTCGATTCAACAACATCTAGATTTTCTGTATCTTTTTCAACAGATTCTTCAACTACTTCTATGGTTGTCTCTTCCATTAAAATAGTTTGAATCATTTTCATTCGTTGTTCTATTACATCAGGATTATGGGTAGATCCATTAGCGGTAAGTTGTTTTTCATGAAGACGGAACAATAGTAAAGGTTCTTCGATATTATATATTACACCATATTTTTTTAATAGTTTCAATTCCAATTCAATGTCTTCATATAATGATCTATTTGGATTATAATTACCCACAGATAATACTGCTGATTTTTTATAGCATAATGTAGGATGATTCATAATCCATTGTGATGGCCTACTTTTATAATTTTCCCATGTTAATTTTTTTGGATGAGTTGTGATGTTTAAGCCTATTTTATTATTATCTTGTGTTTTAAAAAATTGTGCATTGCATCCCAACAAAACACAATCTGGGTTTTTTTTCATAAATTCTAATTGTTTTTCAATTCTTTGAGGTATCATTATGTCATCTGAATCCATTCTTATAATTATCTCATTACTGCACAACTTAACACCTTCATGTAAACAATAACCTATACCCATATTTACATTCATTTTTTTATAAATTACATTGCAAAATCGTGTTGTACTTTTAAAAATCTCTAGGTTTTTTTCCAAAATAGCGGAATGAAAATCATCTGATCCATCATTTATACAAACTAATTCTATGTTAAAATGACCACATTGGTCTTTAATTGAATTCAAACATTCTTTTAACAAAATATTATGTGTATTATAAACTGGTATTAATATAGAAACTGAATCACTAAGCTTTGGAGGTTTTAATATATCAGGTATTTCAATAGAATTCATTATTTCATAATGCTGTCTTGTTGATCCCCATTCTTGATTTGTATATACTTTTCCATGACCATTATACATGTATCCAGTAAAATGCAGTGGTAAAAAATAATAGCTTGGAAATATTGTAACATCATTATATTTTCCAGTATTTATTAAACGGGTTATCATTCCAGGACCTACCGTTTGCCAAGCCCTTAATCCTGTTTTTTCTACTGATATTTCATTGTTTAAAATCCAATCAATTGCATCTCTACATAATGGATGATTTTTAGGAAAACCCATGGTACCAGTAGCAATCAATCCTTTTCTGACTACTTCATTTTCATAACCTGCAAATGCTGATTGTCTCAATAATTGGTCATCGAGTGGTTCAATACAAATCGAATCCGCGTCTAAAAAAACACCACCATATTTATATAATATTTCCCAGCGAATTATATCAGCTTTACCATTAATTTCTACCATATCATCTATTTTATCTAGACATTCCAATTTTAAATCTCTGGATTCTATTTCTTTTTCATTCCAACATATATATTCCATATCAGGATGCATATCTTTCCATGTATCCATAAAAACACTTGGTCTTGGTTTGGGACCTATCCATAATTGATGAATTATTTTTGGAATAGAGGTATTGACATTATTTTTTTTCATATATTTAATATATTTTTATACATATATTTAAATACAATTATTAAAAATATATAACTTAAAATATATTTTTAATAAAAATATGACTACTAAAACTGTAAATTCTATAAATGATATTAAACATGTTTTATATATTAATTTGGATTCACGCCCTGATAGAGAAGCTCATATTAAAAAAGAGCTATTAAAAATTGGTTTTAATGGCACTCGTTTTAATGCGCTTAAAATGACAAATGGTGCTATAGGATGTAGCATGAGTCATTTAAAATGCATTCAAATGGCAAAGGAAAATAATTGGGATCATGTATGCATATTAGAAGATGATATTGAATTTTTGGATCCAGAGCTTTTTAAACGTCAATTAGCCACATTTTTAAAAACGCATACAAATTGGGATGTTTTGTTATTGGCAGGAAATAATATGTTACCATATCAACCCATTGATGAAACATGCATAAAAGTATCAAATTGTCAAACAACTACTGGTTATATTGTGCAAAAACATTATTATGATACAATTATTGATAATTATAAAAAGGGGATAGGGCTTTTTATGAAAAATCTAGATAAACCACAAATGTACAGCATAGATCGATATTGGTTTTTACTACAAAATAAAGATAATTGGTTTTTACTAATACCTTTATCGGTGATTCAGAGAGAAGACTATAGTGACATTCAGGGGCGAAAAACCAATTTTCGAAAATATATGTTGGATTATAATAAAGTTGTTTGTAAGTAAATATTCAAAAATAATACAACAATTTGTAAAATATGTTACCTTTTATCATAACAAATACGCTTTACATATTCACATTATCGTGTGTGGTACCTTTTTTTCAGTGGGTTCAAAAAAATGAAATAAATTTCACAAAAGTTTTTTGAAAAATAAAAAATGGACAAAAACAATTTTTGTGACCATAAAAAAATTAAGGTAAGGTCACCAAAAAAATAATTTTCATTTTGTTACCATAAAAAAATTTTTTTTCGTTAAAAAGGCAAAATTATAATATTGGACATTTTTATAAGTGGAAATAAAATGGAATTATTGGAAGAAAAATCACGGCAAAAAAACGGCGTTACCATAACTTGTGAAAAATGTTCTTTTACTTGTAAGCGTAAATGGGATTGGAATATTCACATAAAAACTGCCAAACATTTATCACCGTTTTTTGGAAACAAAATGGAAACAAATCACGGTATTTTAGGAGAAAATAACCCGACTTTTATATGTAGTTGTGGAAAAAAATACAATACACAATCTGGATTATGGAAACACAAAAAAAACAGCAAGAATGATGTGTGCAATAATCATTCTGAAAAACCAGATAATAACTATTTTATTAAATATTTGATGAATGAAAACAAAGAATTGAAAAATATTATTATGGAGATATGCAAAAAAAACAATACAACAACAATATAAATCAAACAAGTAGTAATATAAAACATTTAATCATTCGTTTTTTTAAATGAAACATGCAAAGATACAATGACTATAGTAGTGTATTGATAAATACTGATATACAAAAAAGATTTATCTAGGTAAATATATTCATATGATTTATCTTGTTATGATATATGAATTAATATTATAACAAAAATTTATAATATTTTTGTTTTTCTTTGATTTCAAAAAAATGAAATAAATTTCACAAAAGTTTTTTGAAAAATAAAAAATGGACAAAAATAAATGTCCAAAATTGAAAATTAAAAAAAAGTTTTGGAAAAAATAATAAAAAACACGGTGTTACCATGTTCGTCATAATACCAAAATAATAATTATTAAATTGTTATCATGTTTTTTTTTACAAATTTTTCGTTTGAGTTTGGGGATTTTTTTGGTTTCCTATTTTAGGAAACATGGAAACAAAAATGGGGATTTTTTGTCCCCTCGATTTTATATGTGAAATTTGCCAATACAAATGTCGTAACAAAAAAGATTTTACAAAACATTTATCAACCGATAAACATGTTTGGAAACAAAATGGAAACAAAATGGAAACCAAAAATCCCCAAAAATCCCCTTACCATATATGCAGTTGTGGTAAGGTATATAACACTAGATCCGGCTTATGGAAACATTCTAAAGTATGCATATCAATAGAAAGTAGTGATGAAATTATAGTAACAAATCAATTGGAAAAATCGGATCAACTGCCACCACCCAACAACGATATTATAAAATATTTGATGAACGAAAACAAGGAATTGAAAAATATGATCATGGAGATATGCAAAAAAGACACAATACAGCAAAATAATACAACAAACAACAACACTATCAATCAAAGCAACAGTCATAACAAAACGTTTAATTTACAGTTCTTTTTGAATGAGACATGCAAAGATGCTATGAATATATCAGAATTTATTGAGAATATTTCTCTCCAGCTATCTGATTTAGAAAGTATTGGGAAACTAGGTTATGTAGAAGGAATATCCAATATAATCATCAAAAACTTGAAAGCATTGGACGTAGAAAAACGTCCAGTACATTGTAGTGATATAAAGAGAGAAATTATGTATGTGAAAGACGACGATAAATGGGAAAAAGAAGAAGATGATAAACAAAAAATAAAACAGGTGATTAGTAGTGTTGTAAGTAAAAATCTAGGTTTATTACCAGAATTTCAAAAAAAATATCCAGATTGTATGAAATCAGAATCGAAAAAATCAGATGAATATAATCAGATCATCATGGAAACAATGGGTGGTGGTATCAATGCATGTGATAAAAACAAAGGAAAAATAATCAAAAAAATAGCAAAACAAGTAGCAATTGATAAAGAATAAATAATATTATTATATATTTTATTTATTTATAAAATATATAGTTGTCAGAGACGTACATAAAAATAATGAACCACACGAATAGAATAATATTATGTGTTTTTTTGTTTTTGATATTGTTTGTAATATTAAGATATATTAATTCATTACAAAAAAAACCAATAATAAAATATAATGAAAATGTCAATAAAAAAGGTTTAGGACATAATAACAATGAATTTTATTATGATGATGGTGGTGGAAATGAAAATTTATATACTGACCAAAATCAAGATACGGCATACACGGAATAAAATATACATTGATATTTTATTTATTCAATCATCATCCATGTAGAAGGGAACAAGTCATCAGTTGTAAATAATGTTTTATGATTTGGCATAGACTGTCCAAACCATTTATTAGGATAACAAACTATTTTATTTGGATTGGTGTTTAGATATGCACCCCACCAACTGAAAGTACTATTAGCAATAATATTATGAGTACAACAACTCATTAATAAAAGTTGCTCCCAATCAGGAATTGTATCTGGAACTTTAATAAATTCACATCTAGAACAACGTTTTTTCAAATATTCAATTGTTTCTTCCACTTCTTTATTTGATTCTTCTTCACAAAAATACAAGATCTTCCAATTCTTTTTTTCAGTTTCAGCCATCACATACAAAATCGCCTTCTCATAGTACTCTTTATTAAGTATGAGATGAATATCTGGATTATTTTTATAATCACCTAATCGAAAGTGAATACCAATAAATTTTTCAAATTCACATCCAACTTCACAGCCAACTTCTCCCACATCTTCACTATTCGTTTCAAAATAATGACGATATTTTGATACTATGTTTAACTTTTGATTTTCAAGATCAATCATTCTACAAATCGTATTATAAAATATAGAAAAATATTTGTGACTTTGAAAATATCCCACCAAAATAACATGTGTATTGTGTAATATATCTGACCAAGGTAATTCAGTGTAATGAAAACCCTGCTCTTTTATTACATTATTTGTTTGTGTAGAAACATCGTGTTTTGAAAATGTAAATGGTTTTAACTTTGAAAGAAAGGAATTCCAATAAGTTGGTCTAGGTACGCCAATTGTCAAAATATCGGCATATTCAAATTTAAACATTTGTTTATGTTTAATTGCATATGAAATTGTGGTAAAAATCTGAAATAGTTGATTTCCTAATCCACCTACTAATCTGCATGTGATCATCTTGTTTTATATATAAATATAATATCTAAAATTGTATTTATATTCTTACAAATATAATTATAAAAAATATATCTTTATAATATAAATGAAACTATCCAACAAATACAAATCATCCGAATACCTTTTTTTGTTTAGTATTTTAGTTTTAGCCCTTCTTTTAGGAACATACTTTTCATTTTATGCGTTTTTATGGAGAGACATTAAATCTGAAGTAAAGGGATTTAGTAAAGACTTTCATATGAATGCCATGAATTATCAAGAAGGTATGGAAGTTAAAAAAAAGTTAGGACAACGCGTAACAGCATCTAACATACGCGGTCTTAATCCAAAAATGCCTGGTAATATCCCAGCTTAAAACTCCGCATTAAACTCAAAAACATCTCCTTCCATAGTTTTTGTAGCCAATGCATAAGCATCTACTCTTTTTTCAAAAAAATTAGTTTTACTCTCTAATGATATAAGTTCCATAAAATCAAACGGATTTGATACATTGTATATTTTATCATATCCTAGTTGCAAACAAAGACGGTCCGCCACAAATTGAATATATTGCGTCATTGATCCAGCGTTCATACCAATCAAACGGCACGGTAATGCGTCACAAATAAACTCATTTTCTATTTCAACTGCTTCTTTGATAATTTCATGGATACGTGCTTTTGGAAGTTTCTTTTGTAATTTTTTATAAAGCAAAATAGCAAATTCGGTGTGAAGAGCTTCGTCTCTCGATATCAGCTCATTTGAAAATGTCAATCCAGGCATTAATCCCCTTTTTTTCAACCAATAAATACTGCAAAATGCACCACTGAAAAAAATACCTTCAATACATGCAAAAGCAATTAAACGCGTAGCAAAACCACTGCGGTTATCATTAATCCATTTTTGTGCCCAGTCTCCCTTCTTTTGAATACATGGGAAATATTCCAATGCATTAAACAGACGATGCTTTTCCTCCGAGTTCTTGATATACGTCTCAATCAATAAACTATAGGTTTGACTGTGAATGTTCTCCATAGCAATCTGAAACCCATAGAACGCCCTGGCTTCAGCAATCTGTACGTCCCCCATAAAACGCGTCGCCAAATTTTCCAAGACAATTCCGTCACTTGCAGCAAAAAATGCCAAAATCATAGAAATGAAGTATTTTTCATCGGCATTTAAGGATTCCCAATGAGCATAATCTTTTGATAAATCAATTTCTTCCGCGCGCCAAAAACAATCCACTGATTTTTTATACATTTCCCAAACATCTTGATGTTCAATTGGAAACATCACAAAACGATTATCGTTACGGGTTAATATGGGTTCAGTATTATTACGAGACATTTTGTTTTAAACACGGTTTCTAGTTCCTAAATATTATATTGGATAGATTTTAATATTTTTTTTCTATATATTTTTTTTAGTAAAACCTGAATTTTGAACGCAGTAACATACCACCATTGTACCTACAATCTACGGTATTTGTACTGGATATTCACCAACACGAACAATATTTTGATATAGTTCTTGATATTCAGGGCTATTCGGTTTTAATTTTCTCAAATTTTCCATTTTTTCTAGTACAGTTCCCTTGTAATAAATGTCATTTTTGAATACATCATGTAGTTCATGATTTTCCAAAATAAATTTATATAACTTATTTTTATTTTCTAGTATAGGCATCCTAATAGTATTTTTTACAGGAAACAAAAAAGGTCGTAACACATAAATAGGATAATTATCGATCACCAAGTTCATTTTATAATCTAATTCATTCAACAAATAATCGATACATTCATTTCTCAGTAATATGTTGTTATTGTTTTTGTTGTTATCATGATGATGATGACAATGATACCAAAATAAACCATAGCTCAAATATAAATTGGACAAAATATCTGCCATATTTCCAGATATCATTTGTTTTGATTTTATACTACCTCCCATAAGTGATATAAAATTAGCCAATACACTGAATTTCAATGTTGCATTATCCAATCTTTTTTGTGGTTGATCTTTCATGCAATTGTGCATAGGATTTAATAACAAGGTGTAGTTACGTGCTAATTCCCATACTAGTTTATTAAAATTAGTTTTGAATTCGCCTAGGTTCTCATCTTGAATACTTTGAAAAATGGGGAAAATATAGGGGTGACTTTTATTTAATCCTTGACCGAATATGATTAATCCCCTGGTAAGTGTATTGGAACCCTCTACTGTAATACCCACTGGAGAAGAATTATAAAACTTGGTAAAAAAATTGTTTTCTCCTGTGCAAATGGCACTACCGGAATAAATATCCATGCCGTGATTAAGTACGTTGCGTGCGCGTTCAGTTGTCTGTTGTTTCATGATCGCTGTAATAACAGAAGGTGTAGATCCACCATCCAAAATATGATTTGTGAATTTTACAGAGGTATGAATAATCCATGTGTTTATGTACATATCAATAAATTTCTCTCGAACTGCTTCCATATTTCCTATATTCATATTGAATTGTTTTCTTACATTTATATAATTCATAATAGAATGTGTGATGAATTTGGATGACCCATTTGCTGTAGCTGGTAAGCTTACACCGCGCCCAACAGCTAAACATTCCATTAACATTTTCCATCCTTCGCCTATTTTATCAGGACCACCAATTACTTGTTCTGGATCAATAAAAATAATGCCTTTTATCGTTCCATTCGGAAACCCCGCGTTGTTTGGATTGTGAAATGTTTTTTCCAATAATCCTGGTTGCGAACTTTCTACTAGCGCTAATGTAATTCCTTCTTTGCAATTCACCAATAAACCATATGGATCGTTTAATCTAAACGCAATACCCATAAGATTGGATACAGGGGCCAATGTAATATAACGTTTGTTAAGAATAACACGAATCTTTGTTTTTCCATCTATTTTTTCAACGAATCCTTCATCAATGTTTCCTACTGCGTCACTACCATTATTTGGGCCTGTTAAACCAAAACAAGGAATGAATGTACCATCCGCTAATTTTGGAAGGAAATATTCTTTTTGTGCATCCGTACCATAATGTTGGATTAATTCAGCTGGTCCTAATGAATTTGGTACCATAGTTGCGACACCTAAAGACGGATTATAAGATGAAATTTTTGATAATATTTTTGATTGTGATTCAATAGAAAGTCGATTACCGCCATATTTTTTATCAATAATCATACTTAAAAAACCTTTTTTACCCAAATAATTCATTATATAATGAATACTACTGCTTGGATAAATAGGGTTTTGTCCAGTGATTTTTAATAGATCTTCGATTTCCTTTTCCATATTTTTTTCTGTATTTTTTTCCACCATTTTGTCGATGGATGATTGTATTGGCTTGTACAATTCACAATAATTGACCCTTCCTTTGAATATTTCACGATCAATAGAAACACCACCAGATTTTAGTGCTGTTATTTCAGTTTCAGAAATTTTAGGTATGATGGATTTTACACGCTTGAATATATGTCGATACATTTGTATTTTTTTATTATATGTAATGATAAAAAAATGTTTCTTGTTAACGAATATTTATTTATTTTTACTAGACAGATAAATTTTATAGATATATTTACTAAAATGTTGACAATTGTGATTATATAAATTCATGTATTCATGCCATAGAAAAGACGATTTGATTATGTGTTGTAGTTGTTTGTTGTTTATAGTGTTGTATGTGTTTTTCGATAGTTGTTTAGACATTTTTTCATTTAGTTTATTTATATTATCCCATTTCTCTACAAATGTGTTGTCACTGCATATGTCACCCCCATTATCCGATTTTATATATCGAAGTCTGACTTCAGCATCCACATTTTGTCCAAGTAATAATTTTACTAATGTTGTTATATTTGTTTGATTGATTGGTGTAAAATCCAGAGTATAAACATGGTGACTTGGGTTTTCGGATAATAAAATAATATGATGTAATTTGATACTAGGTAAAAAATGGAGAATGGCTGTTTTCAAAATACGAAATGTAATATTATTACTACGATACAACAATGTAAATAACAATAGAAGTAACAACCTATAATGAATAAATATTATACTCATAATAGAAATGGAGATGCAATTCTATAATAATAATATAATAAATATAAATATTATATTGTTTTTATATAAATAATGAAAATTGAATTTGATATGACAACAAAAATGCCTGGACAACCCGTGCAGAGGAACCCATTCGAACAAGAAAACCAAGATTTTATGGACATGGACATGGACATGGATATGATGGACAACAATGGCGAAGAAATGGAAATAGATGATTTAGAGTTCCCTTACAACCAATCCCAATCTAACAACATAGATTTAGCAAAAAGAGACCAATATTTGTTAAAAATCGAGGATGAAATTCAATTAAGACGTAAATTTTTATTGGAAAAACAGAAAAAATTGGAAAAACTATCGCGTCAAAATCATTTTTTAGAAACAATCAAAGATGATTATGAGAACTATCACAACTATATCGTGGAACAAAAAGAAGGACAAATACGCGCGATGAATTCCATCAAACAATATGTGGAAGATTTGATTGTTTCAGGAAAATTAACAGATCAAGATATAAAACAAGCGAAGGATGATCAGAGAGAAATAACGAGTGAAGTCAAAAAAATACGCGAAAAAATAAATGAAATTATTGGTGTTTAGATGTTTTTGATGTATGTAAAAATAAAAATATTGTGATAATATAATAATAACAACAATATATTTATAATATGTCTGGTATTTTAAATTACTTCCAAGGTAGAAAGCCATCATCACCTGTATCAGCACCTGCACAACCAAATCAACCTCAACCAGATTTTAATTATAGTAATATAGATACTATTCCTAGAAGTTTGCAACCAGCATTTAATAATTTAAAAAAAGCAATTAATGATAAAAAAACCATTTTGGAACAATATAAAGGTTTGTATGCAACGTTACAATCTATGACTGGATTGTTAGATACATATATTAGAAATCATGCAAACATAAACCAACAGCTATCTGAATTAAAAACGGAAAAGGAAACATTGGAATCGGAAAGAGATAATTTGAAAAATCAATCAAATCAAGAAGATCTAAGAAAAATAACAGAATTAAATCAAGAAATAGCAGTTAAACAAGATGAAATTAATCAATTAACTCAACAACAATCAATGGATGTTGATAAGATGAATGCAATTGGTATATTATTACAGGAGGCAACCACTTATATAAATGACATGTATCCTACAGATAACACTGAAATAACTAATATACAAAAATTAATTGGTGAAATGAAAGGTAAATTAGGAAGTGTTCCTGAAGTACGAGAACCCGACGTAGATTTTGGTCAAGTTCATAATCCATATCCTAAAATTGGTAATAGAAAAGAAGGCGGTTACAGATATTCATCATCCCAAATGCGTCGTAAATCGACTGCAAGAAGATCATCTTCCTCTAGATCATCTTCTTCACAACGACGACGCAATAAAAAAAGAACAGCTAAAAAAATGATGTTAGGTGGTAAAAGAATGAAAAAGACAAGGGCAACCAAACGCAAACATCACAAGAAACGCTAATAGACCAACCCATTCAACATTCCTCTCAACCCAGGAATATGTATTTTCTCATATACAAATCCCCCACTGCTTATCTCCCTCAAACGCATAATAGGAACACTGCACAACATCGCCATTCTTTGTTTATAAACGCGCTTCCATGTACGTTGTACGATTTTTAACCAAAAAGTTTTTAAAATAGCCACACATTCTCCACCAGGTAAATAAACACATTCTACTATATGCGGTTGTATATAGTAAAACGATTTAATAATATTGTGATAATTTCTTATGATAGAATGGCAATTATTCATGAATGTTGGAGATTTTAATAAAATGGAATATTTGTATCTATATAAATCAATCAATTTAGGATTATCATTTTCAACTTCATCATCTGAATCTACAATGCTTGAATTAGAATTTTCCAACTCCCCATCATCATCTCGATCATCTATATCATCTCTATCATTATCATCATAATAACGACAGTTATATACATCATTAACAATATATTGATGAAAATTTCCGAATTTTTCCATCAATAAATAATGACCTTTTATTTGCGAACTACTGCTTTCATTAAAACCATGCAACAAATCATGATGTAATTCACATATACCAATGTAGTATTTCGAGCGGATTAGAGTTTTTTTATTTTCACTACTACGAGACATATTAGTCATTCGATTGTATTATATACTAGTTTATACAGTTTTATACTATTATACTATTATACTATTTGTATTAGTTTATAGTTTTAATATTTATTAATCAATTTTTTATTTTATCTAGAGATGAAAATAAAATAAAATATATTATATATTGAATATATAAATAGACGTTTATACATATCCACATCCAAAATGAAAATGCCAAAGTCTATAGACAATTTATTCAACAATATTTACTTTTTATATTTTGTAGCATTTTTAGCAGTATTTAATGTTTTTGCTTACATTATCATGAATAATTTTAATGCAATTATTTTATTCATTTTAGTAGGTTACATTACTTATTTGTTTAGTAAAAACATGGCTATTGTATTACTAGTTGCATTATTATTAACCAATTTATTTATGAGTTCAAAAAATAATAGAATGGGGAGAGAAGGAATGACAAATAGCAACACAACAGCTGATGCTACTGCTGGTACTACATCCGGTAATACTGCTGATGCTACTGCTGGTACTACATCCGGTAATACTGCTGATGCTACTGCTGGTACTACTGCTGGTATGGGCACTGGTGTTACATCAACAACACCATCAGCATCAACTGCACCATCAACTGCAACCACGGCAACAAAAAAATCAGCAACTGGTGCAACTAGTTTATCCACTGTGTCAGCACCAGCGTCTATGGCATCACCTACAACATCTAGTACGGTATCAGGCATGACAAATATGAATAGTAGTTCAGTTTCCGATGCACAGTTAGAAAAAATGCAAAATATAATGTCAAATGCTCAAAATTTACTCAAAGATATGAAAGGACTAAATTTGCCAGGAATGTCAAATATTTTTGGTAATTAGTAACGACAATAATTTATCATAGTAGATAAATCATAAAAACACAAAAACATACATAATATAATTTTAAAGTATAATTATATTATATAGCATTAAGAAACCAAACCAAATGACTATTCATTCCAAAAAATGCCCTCCAGGTGTTATATGCATCGAAAATATTACACTTGTATTTTTGGTAATTATTTTATGCGTATTGCTTTACATTATCTATATTTATTTTTTTAAAAATAAATCTCAATTAGCAAACTCATCAACAAATCAACAACCATCACACCAGCAACCAAACCAGCAACCAAACCAGCAACAATCCCCTCAAAAAATCGACATATTTAATTCTTTTTACAATAATACTGATGCTGGGTATGGATATGGTTTCGGTGGATCCAACGATGTTTTATTAAATCCATATGTACCACCCTTACGAAATGAAAACTATTTTAATAATCCAAACAGTATAGGTCCAGTATTTATGCCAAGAGCGGTCCCCATTAATGTTTCAACCAATATTGGTGCCGTCGCTCCAGACACGAATTATAGACAAGTAGGAATCCTAACTCCGATAAACGGATCCAAGAAAAACAGCATACTACCACTGATGGGTCGTCCAGTTTTTGTGAATCGAAACAAATGGCAATATTATACGATTAGTGATCAACACAATAACGTGAAAATTCCAATCAGTAGAAAAGGCAAAAGTTGTACCAATGAATATGGGTGTGATTATATATATAATGGAGACACAGTTTATGCTGAAGGATACAATGAAGTTTTCAAAGCAACCGTTTATGACAATGATACGATGAGGTATTTACCGTTTTTGTAATTTTCTTGTTTTTTTGGTCTTGGTTTTTTTACCTCCAACATGATGACGATTAGTATGCGCATGTGCATTAATTGTTTCGAGTCGTTTTTTTTTGTTTTCTTCTGCTTTTTTTTCAGCTAATTCAGCTGCACGTCTTTCTTTACTTTCTTTTGTATTACCTATATCATTAAATAAATTGGAAGCTTGTCTTAATAAACCTGGCTTATTACCTATATCACCTTCTTTATTAGAATGATCAATAATTCTTGAACCAGTAGAATTTTTTTCTATAATTTCATGTTGTGCATTTTCATTAGCTTTTTGTCCTTGTAGTACTGTTGATGTCGGATGTTCATCTTCTCTTTCATCACTAATTCGATTAGTATTTCTTAATTCTTTAATTACCGGACTAGGTACTGTTGATGTCGGATGTTCATCTTCTCTTTCATCACTAATTCGATTAGTATTTCTTAATTCTTTAATTACCGGACTAGATACTGTTCTTGGCATTTCATCGTCATCGTTTTTATTAGAGACTTGGTCTTTTATATCTTGAAGTTTTGTTTGGTTTTTTTGATAAAGTTCTTCATTTTTATTTAGTTTGTTTTCATATTTTTCTAGATTTTTTTTCTCAGTATCACGTTGGTCTTTTAATTTTTTTGTTATAGCAGGATCGTTCGTTTCATTAATTTGTTTTTCTAATTCAGCAATTTTGTCGTTAGATACTTTTTGTTGATCTAATAATTTTTCACGGTTAGCATTTATTGTATCATAATCTGGACCGTTTAATAAATTTTTACCACTCTTTAAAGCAGAAGTAGCAGCATCCCCAACTGCATTTACACCACGTTTTCCATAATCATAAGCACTACTTCCTACTTCAGATGCAACTTCCCAATTTGATTTTGTTTTCCATTCTGCATATTTATTAGCCTTCAACTTTCTTTGAATATCTGCCTGTTCATTTTGATTTTTAGTAATTTGAACTTCTTTTTCTTTAATTGCAAGTTGATGTTCAGCATTTTTAGCTTCTAATTGTTTTATTCTTTCAGCATTTGCAGTAGGATCTTTCTTTAATTCAGTCAGTTCATTTGTGTTTTTATTCATAGCTTCAGTTAAACTAGCTTTTTCAGCATTTAATGAGTTATTTTCTGCAGAAAGCTTAGTATTTTGAAGATCCATATTCGCATTTTCATTTTGAATGTCAAGCCTACTGCGGGTATCCATAGGTGTATTCATATTTTGATTCATATCCATAGGCATTCCCATTCCCATTCCCATTCCCATTCCCATTCCCATTCCCGTACCCATACCTGGATAATTATCTGTATTTTCTGAAGCAGTAGTACTAGATTGATTTTGATCTATAACACCAGTTTTATCTATTCCTGGTTCATAAGTAATTTTTAAATCGTTAAGCAAATCTTTACTATTTCTTGTATTTGCATTAACAACATCGCTTCTATTTGTATTTACACTACCACTACCAATTCCATTACTATTTAATCCCATATTGTTACCCATGTTATTATTTACTTTATTCATAGTTAAGAGTATGTCGCGTAAAGTCATGCTAGTATTAATATCAAATTTACTCATCAATTGTACTAAAAAGACATTCGAAAAATAATTGGCTAACTCAGCCATTGTTGTACTAGGACCAAAATGATCAGGTAGATTAACAAATTGAGGGGGACTTGTTGATGGTGTTTGATTTTTTTCATCAATAGGGGCAGTCACAGGAATTGTAGCAATAGTTTTTGGTGTGGATGGTGTTACGACAACTGGTGTGGGTGTAATTTTATTGTCTATGATTGGAGGTGTTGTCGTGACAGCTCTTTTGGGTGCAGGTGTAACTGATTTTATTGGGACAGGTTGAATTGCAGTTAGATCTCTCCGTATGTTACCTCGATTGGTCGATTTTGAAATATTTCTATTTGATGGTGTTGATGCTGTTGATGCTGTTGCTGTTGATGCTGTTGCTGTTGATGCTGTTGCTGTTGATGCTGTTGATGTTGATGTTGATTCGGATGCGTTGTTTGCATTGTACATTGCATTGTACATATTATTATAGTCGTGTGTTTGATCTTCTCCATTTACTGGTATTGCATAAACAGGTGTTACATTGGTTGCAACGGGTAAAGTAGGTTTATTATCATTTGTTGTGGTGGTTGAATTGGATGCAACATTGGATTCAACAGGTACTGTGGTTGTTGCTGATTTGGGTGCATCTGTTGTGACAACTGGTACATTAGTTTCATTAGCATTTGTCGAATCCGAATTTTTTTTCTTGGAACTCATTAAATTTTTAAAAGCAGATGAAATTGTTTTACTAGCTTTATCTTGTTTCTTTTTTTCGGCATCAGCATTACTAGCACTACTAGCATTACTAGCATTACTAGCATTACTAGCATTACTAGCATTACTAGCATTACTAGCACTACTAACATTACTAGACAATTTATCATTACTGTTATTTACTTTTTGATTATTAACGTCATTAGCATCCTTACTCCCATCATTAACATTACTAACTACACCATTACCACCAACTTCAATACCAAATCGCTTCAAAGTTTGATTTTTTAAATTAAAATGACGTTTTTTTCGGTAACTTAAACCTCTACCATGTTTAACTAAATGTTTATGTTTATGACCAAGACGTTTTTTACTTTGATTCCGTTTCCCTTTAATCTTATTTATTTTACCTTTAGTCAATTTCATTTTATTTTATATAAAATTCCTTATTTATATTAAATATATATTATTTTATTATAAATTTAATATAATATACCATATATCAAAATATAAATATGAGTGATCAACAAACATTAGTCAATATATCAGAAGACCCCCTTTTTCTTAACGGATTTTGCGACTTAAAATGCGATTATTCATTTTATTATCAATTAAGTATATGTAGGGTACATCCTAATTCAGGAAATACATCGTTACATTTTACATATGAAGCCAATTCAAATGGAACAAAACAAGTATTATATAATGGTATAGAATATAATGTTTCAGGAATTTTTATATACTCACCTTCTCTGCATTATTTTGATGGAAATCAAGCAGAATCAGAAATTCAAATAGTACATCAAGCGGTTTTAGGAAACGGATCACCATTAGTGGTATGTATTCCTATTACATCATCATCTGGATCAATACCAAATAATAAAGGAACACGTTTAGTAGAAGATATGATAAACTATGCGATACCTGTAATTAATACAACTAACCGAATTGAAAATGAATTAAATACTGAAATATCATCAGCTAATAGAGAATTAACAAATTTAAAAAATAATGATATGATAAAATCTGGTAGTGGTATCGCAAATGTTGGTAACAAAATAAAGAATAGTTTTGAGAATTTAGGTAGAAGAATCGCAAGGAGACCTACACAATCTAATAATACATCATCAATAGAAAACCAGTTATCAACTTTACAAGACCAATTACAACGAGTAGAAAATCAAGTAGACCATAATTTAAATCAACCACAAGTATTAAATATTACAAATTATACATTGGAATACTTAGTTCCTGGTAAGACTCCTTTTTTTTCATATACAAATACAAATGATAACGCTTATTATATTGTTTATGGAATGAATAATGCTATTTTTGTTGATTCTAATGTTATACAAAACTTACAATCAGTTGTATCCCCATATTATACCAATTCAACTTATAATGACACTATAGTATCGCCTAATATTACTGCTAGTATTTATCCATTATTTTTAAATCAAACAGGAGCAACCAATTTATTAACTACAAATTTATCCGATGAAATCTATATTGATTGTCAACCAACCGGAAGCTCAAATGAACAAACGAATGTAACTACATCAACAACATCATCAACAACACTCCAAAAAAGTAGCACTTTGTTTTTCATATATGTAGTTTTTTTTCTTTTTGTATTATTTTTAATTTATATGATATTCTCTTACATTACACATCCAGACAAAAAAAACTTTTCAATAGGTAGTATTAAAAATCCATTTACATAATAACCAGTCTCTTTAGAGAGATAAAAATATCATTGTATATTAAGCAACAATATACAATTATATACTATACAATTATATACTATACAATTATACAAAAATGGTTCATCATTCAAAAAAACACACGTATAGAACAACCCGCAAAAAAAACCATATAACACACCATAATAAAACCAGAAAACACCCCTATAAACACCCCTATAAACAACCCAAAAAAAAACTAAAAGATGATTTTTATACAACAATAAACAAAAACTGGTTACATATGCATAAATATGTATATCATTCAACAAAAAGAGATGACATAAACCGATTTAGTTTATTACAAGAAAAGGTCGATAGACAAATTGTTGAAATTATCAATAAAATATGCAAGACTCGTTCCCATTCTTCCACTCCTTTATCGAATATAAAAAAAATATATGATGCTGTTATTCATACCGAATCTTCCAAAGTCGAGGCCAGATTAAATGAATATTTATTTCAATTAAATAATTTAATAAAAAACGGTGCTGAGTATAGACAACCACACAACAACCACAACCACGCTAAATACGATACCGAATACTATAATTTTTTAGCATGGATGACTCACAATCAATTTCCTATGTTTATAAAATGGTATGTTGATCCAGATCTAAAACAAACCTCAACTTATATTTCTTATATAAATAGTTATGGATTTACGTATGGTCTTAAAAAATTATATGTTGGTAAAAACAAACACGATCATAAAGAAATTTCAGATTACAAAAAAATGTATATAGAAAATGTCGATGCATTGTTTCATCTTATACTGGGTGAAAATCATTGTTATAATGCAGAAGATATTTACAATGTCGAAAAACAAATGGCAGAATATTTGTATGATGATAATATGAAAATAACATTTGAAACTAGTTATCATAAAATGTCAGTAAGTGAATTAAAAGAGAAATTCCATTTTGATATGAATAAGTTTGTGGATACTTTGGTTATGATAACCAAACACAAGGACGTAATCAAACACGCAACAAGACACGAAAAATATGTTGTTCTCAATAACGTAAAATATATGCAACACACATTAAATGAAATGTACCATAAATGGCACACCAAAGCATGGCAAGGTTATTTTATTTATAAAATAATAACTAGCGCTATTCCATATCATAAAGGATTATGTAAAATATACAGTACTTTTATTAACGGTATAAATAACATTAACAAACATAAAAGACAGTATTTGACAGACTCTACCGATAACCATGTATTTGAATTAAATAATTTTAATAATATTATTTCTGACGACAATCACAATCATAACATACATGAATTCAACGATGATCATAAATTGATCAATTTATTTCATAAAACATGCAACCCTAAAAAAATAGCTTTATCCAATGTTATGGATATAATGAACATGGAAATAAACAAATTGTATATAAAATATCACAGACATGAAAAAGAGATTGAATTTGTGAAAAAAATGATGGAATCCATAAAAAACGTCTTTCGTAAAAGATTGGTTAGAAGTACATGGTTGTCATCGAATACCATTAAACACATACTACAAAAATTGGATAAAATAAACATAGTCATAGGAACAAAACCAAAATGGGATCCGGATCCAGATTGTGATTTTACAAATGATGATTCCTATGGCAATTATCAAAAATACAAAGAATGGATAGTCGCCGAAAAAATAAACAAATATTTTTATGATGAAAAAATAAACATTCTAGAAAAATACAAAGATAGGTGGAATAGAAATCATGGTTTGAATACCTATTCAGTAAATGCTTGTTTTAATTTTGATACAAACGAACTATTTATTCCAAATGCTATTTTACAACCGCCATTCATAAACATCGATAAATCAATGACGTATAATTATGCGAATGTATGTACGCTTATAGGACACGAATTGATGCATGCATTTGACGATCAGGGTCACAAATATGATGAAAATGGCAATTTTGGTGGGTCAGGATGGTGGTCACCTGAAGACACAAAGAAATACAAAGAAAAACAAGATAAACTAATACATTTTTATGAAAATGTTGCCAAAAAGGATCATATTGTTGTCAGTGCGAATATTACCATTGGAGAGAACATTGCAGATATTGGTGGATTTCTAATAGCAGAGGAAGCACTAGTAGATCATTTGGTTGAAAACAACATATACGGAGAGAAACAAAATATTTATTTGATGGAATTTTATAAATATTATGCACAATACTGGCAGTCGATTAAAAAACCGGAATTATATAAAAATATGAATTTATTGAATCCACACTCAATAGCAAAATATCGTGTAAATTGTGTATTAGTCACATCCGAACGATTCAATAAAATTTACGATATAAAAAAAAATGATAAAATGTATTTGAATCACTTTGAAGAATATCATATTTGGTAATTGGTAATTGGTAATTTAGAAATGTAATATGCAATAAATAAATTATTTAGTTTTAAGTTTATTTTTTTACATCAATGAACTTTTCCAATGAATAAGTAAATGAAATTTTTATATAGATATATATATAATCTATATAAGAAAAAAGTGTATAGTTATTATTATTTAATCAAAGATCAAAAGAAAGATGAAGAATATCGAACTATATTCAATAAAATAGGGTGTGTTGAAGGAAATAGAGAATCTTTATTAGATAAAGTAGAAAAAAATAATTCATTTTGTAGAAATCAAGAAGGAATTTCTTATGATTATTTTTTACACTTTTTCTCATTTAAAACGCCCATTTTATAATATATATATATTATAATGATGAGCATAACAATAGGAGACACTTTATTAAATTATAAAATTAATGATTATAAAATTAATGATTATAAATATTATAAATATATAATAACATATATTGAAGAGTATAATACACTTTTAGATACTTATCTAAATAAAATATGTAAAAGTATTTTTCCAGATTATGCTAAAGGAGTATTATCGTATAGTAATGTTTGCGGAAATAACGCTGAATTTATATGTAACAAATTATTAAATATAACTGAACTAAAAACTGGTAAAATAATAATTACAGATTGGGTTACCAAAAAATGGGATACCAAAAATGATGAACTAATAAAAACAATAGAGTTGGTTTATGGTCCTATTGGTTTTACTATAGGAGAATCTTACCACGCATTAGCATATTTAGAAGTAATTATTCAAGAAAAAGAGTATTATGTTGCAATTGAAACAACAATTTGCGTTCCATATCAATTACAATTTTATGTAGGAAGTACAATAGAGGATTTTGAAAAAATTATAAAAACTCGTTATCAATGTATTAATTTTAAAATATCATATGATTGTGACAAAAATTGGACAGTTATTGCTTATAATAGTGGTGGAAAAAACAAAAAAACGAAAAAACGAAAAACAAAAAAACGAAAAAACAAAAGAAAAACTAGAAAATTCAAAAGAAGGCGAACCAATCAAAATCAACTATAAAAATTATATGAGTTTTTGAAAACATGATTTTTTAGTCTCATTATACATACATATTCAAATGTGTAAATCTAAATTAGTTTTTATTTTTGTTTTTACATGTTGATTTGTTCGGGTTGTGTTAGCATTATTTACACCAATAACATCATTTAAAAATCCAAAATAGGATTGTGTAAATGGTTTAACAATCGCATAATTGCCTTCAGAATAATATCCAAATTTGGGATTACTAGTTCCGCGTCGATAAAATGATGTTGGATTTTTTTGTTTCGTCATTTTATAGTATATATGAATATTATAATTTCACATTATATTATTCATGTTTTATTTGTGTTTTATTGTTAGGTTTTTCATATGACTTCCCAAATGGTTTTCTGTAGAGCTTTCCATAGTGTTTATGTTTATGTTTATGTTTATCTATTTTATGGTGGTTTTTGAGAATGTTTTTATGATTTTCATGAAATAAATATCTAGGATATATACCATTATATACCTCATCATATATATATTTTATAGCATAATCCGTAAATATACTTATTTTATTACTATCATAGTTCAAAATTGATTTTCGTAATCCAATATATGCATATAATTTTAATTCATCATATTGTATTAATCTGCATTCTTTCCAATATTTTTTTTTTATTGAATAAGCTGTAGAAAATGCCCATTTTTCATAGTAATTGTATATAATATTTTTTACTTTTTTATGTAATTCAGGTGATGATTCATTGTGATTTAGAATAGTATTTATTTTTTTCCATTCAATAGTTGATAAATAATTATTCCTATCTTTCGTTAATGAATTTAATAATATATCAGGACATGGTGGATCTGTACGCATTTTACTATTGGAAGTAAGAATACTATAACAATCCGTTTGCCATACTAGCATTAAACTGTGAATTACTAGAAATACTAAATTATAATAGTTCATTGGTGTTATTTGATATAATTTGATATGTTTATACACTGTGTTTATCAGATTATATATAAATCAATTTTTATATAAATTATAAACTAATTACTATAGAACCTATTAATATTAGCAAAATGCCTAAAATCGTATAAAAATTAAACTTTTTCTTTAAAAACGAGACACCTATTATTGTCAATAAAATCATTGGTAAAACTTTTGCAGATAAATTAACAGTCATTGTATCAAAATTTTTATTTGCCATTTTATAAATAAAAAATAAATATATTATTGTAAAAAATATAGATAGAATTAGATACATATGTTTATTTGTTCTACCATATAAATCAATAAATAGTATAAGTAATGCACCAGTAATAATTGTTATTAAAACTTCAATTGTTAAAAATTTTTTAAAACTGCTCATTTTGTCTAGTTTAAGTATTAAACTAATATATAAATATATAAATATATATTATAATAATTAATATAATAATTAATATAACATATGGAAGATATATCATGGAAATTAATAGATATTTATTTTAAAGATAACCCTAACAACTTAGTTCAACATCATTTAGAGTCGTATAATTATTTTTTTCAACACGGCATAAAAAACATTATTCGAGAGAATAATCCAATAAGATTTATAGAACGCGATAATTCAGTATCAGCATCAGCAACCTCTTCAGATAATGAAACCCGTAACGAATTGCTCTTATATTTAGGTGGTAAATCAGGAAACAAAATATATTTTGGAAAGCCAATCATATACGACGATAATAATGTTCATTTTATGTACCCTAATGATGCCCGATTAAGAAATATGACATATGGAATAACGATACATTATGATGTCGATGTTGATGTGATATCTTATGAACAATCCATAAACACACAGAGCAAAACAGAAACAATGGAAAAAAAGACGACGTCTATTACTCTAGAAAAGATATATTTGGGTAAATTTCCCATTATGCTTCAATCTGATTTATGTATTTTGAAATCGCTCTCTCCAGAAGTGCGTTTTAATATGGGCGAATGTCGCAATGATTTTGGTGGTTATTTTATAATTGATGGCAAAGAGAAAGTAATTATTCCACAAGAAAAATTTGCGGATAATATGATTTATATAAGACAAAACAAAGCAGATGATTTATATAGTCATTCCGCGGAAATAAGAACCGTTTCTGAAGATGCATCAAAACCTATCAGAACGATGGCGGTTAAAATAGTAGCACCAACAACTGTTCTCTCCAACAATCAAATTGTTGTCTTGGTTCCAAATGTAAAAAAACCTGTTCCACTTTTTATTTTGATGCGTGCATTGGGTGTTGTTTCTGACAAAGATATAATCGAGACATGTTTGTTGGATATGAAAAAATACGAATCTTATATTGATTTGTTTATCCCATCAATACATGATGCTGGAAAAATATTCAATCAGCAGACAGCATTGGAATATATCGCTACTTTTACAAAGAGAAGATCGATTAATGGTGTATTGGAGATCCTTATTAATTATTTTTTACCGAATGTTGGAGAGACTAATTTCTTAGACAAGGCTTATTTTTTGGGAAATATGGTTAAACGATTACTCGCCGTTTATAGTAAAGAAGATAAACCAACGGATAGAGATAATTTTCAATTTAAGCGTGTTGAAACAACCGGTGTGTTATTATATGATTTATTCCGTGAATATTTTTTAGTGCAAAAGAGAGCAATTAGTTTAGCAATAGATAGTGAATATTATTATCATTCTGGTAAATATCGAGATAATTTTATGGGTTTAATAGAGTTGAATTATCGTGAATTTTTCAAAGATAGGAGCGTTGAAAGTGGTTTTAAAAAAGCATTTAAAGGAAAATGGGGATCCTTGGAATATACTAAAAAAGTAGGTATTGTACAAGATTTAAATCGATTAAGTTGGTACACATTTATTTCTAGTTTGAGAAAATTGAATTTACCACTAGATTCGAGTGCAAAAGTAGTAGGTCCGCGTTTATTGAATACATCTCAATGGGGATTCATTGATCCAGTAGATACACCTGATGGTGGAAATATTGGGTTACATAAACATTTGGCTTTATCGACCTATATATCAATTGGATATTCTTCCATTCCATTGATTAAATGGTTACGTGCGAACATTGCTATTAAATTATTACAAGAATGCAATGTGCAATATTTGGCGGATAATACAAAATTGTTTGTCAATGGTAGTTGGATAGGTGTTGTTGAAGATCCAATAGAGGTGGTAAAATTATTAAAATTATATAGACGAAATGGTATTATTCCCACATTTACAAGTATTCGTTTTGAATACTCTAAAAATGAGATTTATATTTTTACCGATTCAGGGCGATTGACAAGACCCATTTATTATATAGATGAAGATGAAAAACATAACAAAAAAATAAGTTATAAAAGAGAACATATTGTAAAGTTGTTGAATGAAGAAAAGGTAACCTGGAATAAAATTGTAGCGGGGTTTGGAGAGAAAAAAGAGTCGGATTTTAATTTTAAAAAGAACAAAATATATAATTTAAATGAGTTGTATGATGTTGGTGCTGATACAAACACAAACGGAATGCTATATAAAAATCAGTCCTTAATAGACTACGTGGATACATCCGAAGAAGAGACCATGTTAATTGCTACAAAGGAAGAACAACTTACCGCGAACTCCTATTATACAAACATAGAAATCGATTCGTCACTAATATTGGGTGTTATGGGAAACTTAATTATTTATCCAGAAAACAATCCATATCCGAGAGATGCATTTTCATGTGGTCAAAGCAAGCAAGCGGTTTCTGTTTATCATTCCAATTATCAAATGCGAATTGATAAAATGGGTGTGGTATTGAATTACGGTCAAGTTCCATTGGTAAAATCCAGGTATTTGGAATATATTAATAATGAATCACAACCATATGGAGTAAATGCGATTGTTGCTATTATGTCTTACACAGGGTATAACGTAGAGGATGCAATATTAATAAACGAAGGCGCAATAAAACGTGGGCTTTTTAATACTACCTATTATTCCATGTATGAGGCAAGTGAGGAAAGTACCAAAGTTTCAGGATCCATGGTGAATTCTTATTTTACAGAGATTGCAAATAAAAATGTAATTGGTATTAAACCTGGTTATGATTATAGTTATTTGGACAAAACTGGATTGGTTAAGGAAAATACACCTATTAATGATAAAATCGTATTGATTGGAAAAGTGATTGCTGGAAATGGTGTAACAACCGCACAAACACAACCGCAATACAATTATGGAGACGGCGAAGATGAAATACAAATTCAAGCACAATATCAGGATTCTTCTGTAACAACAAAGAAGGGTCAATTAGGATTTGTAGATAAGTCGTTTATTACAGAAGGCGAAGAAGGGTTTCGATTAGCAAAGATTCGTATTCGCGAGGAGAGAATACCTGCAATAGGTGACAAAATGGCTAGTCGTAGTGGGCAAAAAGGCACGATAGGTCTAATCATTCCAGAAGAAGACATGCCTTTTACTGCTGACGGTATTCGACCAGATTTAATTATTAATCCACACGCTATTCCAAGTCGTATGACAATAGGTCAATTAATTGAGAGTTTATTAGGGAAAGGATGTGCTCTTTATGGTGGATATGGAGATTGCACTGCGTTTAAGACAAAAGGTCCAAATACAAAACTATACGGAACCATGTTAGTCAATGCTGGATATCATGCAAGTGGAAATCAATTATTATATAATGGAATGACAGGAGAACAATTACAAGCAGATATTTATATTGGACCTACCTATTATATGCGTTTGAAACACATGGTAAAAGATAAAATAAACTACCGCGCACGTGGTCCAAGAACGCTTTTAACGCGTCAAACCGTGCAAGGAAGAGCAAATGATGGTGGGTTACGTATAGGTGAAATGGAACGTGATAGTGTTATTGCACATGGAGCATCACACTTTTTACAAGAATCATTTTTGGTAAGAGGAGACGAATATTTTATGGCTGTTTGTAATAAAACGGGTGCGATATCGATATACAACAAAAATAAAAATCTGTTTTTGAGTCCATTTGCAGATGGTCCTATTCATTATTATAATACAGTGGATGGAAAAATGAATATATCCAATGTTAGTAAATTTGGACGTTCATTTAGTATTTTGAGAATACCTTATGCATTAAAATTATTAATACAAGAGTTACAAACCATGAATATTCAAATGAGAATAATTACAGATGACAATGTTGATCAATTGATGTCAATGTCCTATTCTAAAAATATAATGGAATTAACCAAAAATGTAGATGTATTAAAAAATTTAATACATGGTGATGCCTACAAAATCGAGAAAGAAACCGAGAAAGAATCAGATAAAGAAACCGAGAAAGAAACTAATAAACTGAATGATTTTATTAAAAATTATATTAATTATATGAATACGAAAATTAGGAATAATGAAAATAAACTTTATAATAAAGAACAAGCGGAATTGAAAAATCTGAATGAAGAAGAGTCGAGTTCGTTTGAAGTTGTTTATCCTGAAACTCCGGAGACGGAGTCATCGATAAATGATGAAAATATGGAAAATCAAGAAAATCAAGAAATGGCAGGTCCAACAACACCGGATGAGGCACCTCCTACTAGTATAGGTCCAAGAACACCGTCTGATTCACCACCAACAACACCACCTTTACAGACACCAACAAATGAACCGGAAATAGATTTCGGAACAAAAGAATACAATGATTTTTATCAATCATTACCAATGAAAAGTAAAAAAATGATATTGGATTTACCACCAAGAGATAGATTATTGATATTGAAAAAGACAAAGTTATTGAAGGAGAGAAAAATGATGGAAGAAGCTCAACAACAAGAACAACAAAGCGAACAACAATTAGAAAACCCAGAACCCGAGAAAAAGAATCCGTTGGAGTACAGTGAAGATAAACCAGAAGAAATTGGCGCGGAATCAATATCGTCTGATACAATTAACGATAATTCATCCACTAAAAACATAAACTTAGAAATAAAAGTAGATAGTAATAACGATACATCATCATCATCAAATACTGGTGTTAAAAAAATAGTGTTTTAATTTAATAACATGTAAATAAATAATAACATTACAAAGTATTATTATTTATTATTGGGTTTATGTGTTTTTTAGGTCTTAATGAGATTCGAACTCATGATACAGCATTCAAAGTGCCGTGTGCTAACCGCTACACTATAAGACCAGAATGTCGTGAGTAATATGTATTACTGAATGTATTACATAAAAACCTTTATATTATTTTACATGAAAAAATATAAAAAACACATACACATACAATTTTTATTTTAAAATTGAATTAAAAAGAATTGATTGTAATATATATAAATACCAAGAATAACACATATAAACATCAACATCAAGATCAAAATAAAATGGCTACACAAAATACGACAGCAGGTATTATTACACTAATATATAAATCTAGAAAAAATGTATTAGATTTACTAGGAAGACAAGGATATAATGTAAGTGATTACAGTAATTTTACAGTTACAGAAGTGAATGCAATGTATCAAAATAAGCAATTGGATATGTTATTAGAAAAAAAAACAGAAGATCCAAAAACTAAACTTAAACATAAAATTTACATACGATATTATTTAGCAAAAAATTTGCGACCACAAAATATTCAAGAAATGATAGATGATTTATTTCAGTTGGAAGAAGTTTTAACAAAGAATGATACATTATTGATTATTAGTAAAGATGAAATGAATGATACATTGACTAATTTGATGAAACATATTTGGGAAACCGATAAGTTGTTTATTATTATACAAAACATTAAACGTTTGCAATATGTTATTTTAGATAATATTTTAGTTCCAAAACATAGAATTATGGAGGAAGATGAAGCGATGAAAATAAAAGAAAAATATAATTGTTCTGATGCAGATTTACCAGAAATATCTAGATTTGATCCAGTTGCACAAGCAATATGTATTCGTCCTGGTCAAATTTGTGAAATAATTCGTCCGAGTAAGACGGCAATAACGTCATATTATTATAGAATATGTGTTTGAAAAAAGTGTAAAACCCAAACAAATCCAGACAAATCCAAAAACAAAAAATAGGGTAATCTATCAGAAAAATAAAAATAAAAATATATTATAAGATAGTAGATAATAAGATACATAACAAGAAAAAATATGGTTTTAATGAATAATGCAAATAATGCAAATGATATGAATGGTCTAGAAATAAACAATTTATTAACATCTTTTAATGAATTTGATCCAAAAAATAATGAAATTCGATTGATAGAGAAGGAGACGAAAGAAAAAATAAAATTAAAGCAGAATAAATACAAAGAGTATAAAGACGCATTGGATGTATTATCTTTTGAATTTAATGAAAATTTGAAAAACTTTGAATGGTATTTTATTGCATATTCAAAATTTCCCGATTTTCCAGAATATTCTAGTAATTACTATAGAATTAAAAATAGATTGGATAGTATTTTAAATGAAATGAAATTAATAAGTGTTGATATTCAAAAAAATATAGATTATTTGAATGAAATATCTCGAATATTAAATATTGAATTGGATATTTATCGAAAAGAAAACAAACGATTGGAAAATAAAGTCGAAAATGTGGAATCGGTGGATACTACATCACAAGGTCTAATAAATGATTATACTGATTTATATAAGAATCAGAGATCATTCAATATAGGTATGTTAATTACTTTTGTAATTGCATTTCTTATCATGAGAAGAATATTTTCAAATAAGTCCAACAATCTACAACCACCATCATCATCACAAACATAACCACAATAATCAAACGAATTTACACCATTGAAGATTTACACCTTTTTTTCAGAATTAAGGAAACTTATGAATGAATTAGCGACGACGATTTGATTTTCTGCGATTTGATTTTCTTCCACCGAAAGGTACTATTTTTCTGCTTTTTCTGCTGAATGGGTTTTTAAAATTAGTTGATGAAGGTTTTGATGATAGTTGTCTCGATGGTCGTGAGGATGATTGAGATGATGATTGAGATGATGATTTAGATGATGATTTAGATGAATGACTTGATGAATGTTTTTCTTTAATTTTTTCAACTTGAATTCTACAAATAGCATTTTTAGGAAAGCTTTGTGGATTTTTAAATCTTTCCTCACTACAAAATTCATCAAAAGATGTTATTTTTACTTTAATATTATTATTTAATGTATGATACGATCCACTGTTTTTAAAGTCATCGTTGTAATTTAATGGGAATTTTCCTTTCGTCAATACATATTTAGTACCGATCGGAAAATCAGTACTTTGTACAAACTCACCATATTTTGATTTGTCAAAATTTAGTTCGCCTAAACTTTCGAATTTATATGGAGATGAATTGTTTATGAGGTCTAAATATGCCATATATAATATTATAATAATAAAAAATCTAATATAATATGGGCGTTTTATATGAGAAAAGGTGTAAAATGGTTCTTATTAGTTTTAGAATTTAACAATATTTAGAATATGTTCGTTTATTTATTTTATTTTACAATAGTAAAATGAACCTAACATATTTAAATATCATGTATTTTTTATGGTATCAAAAAATTAGATTTTTATATAATGACGTACAATTAAAAAAACAAAAAAAATCGCAAGGTTTATCTTATTTATATCCTCATCTATATAATTTAAAACTATCAACCCCATCATCTTATAACAATAATATTATTGTAAAAACTAACGCAACTACAAACGCAACTACAAACGTAAATACCTATGTAAATAAATATATAAAAAATAAATTATTATAAACAATCACAATAATTTAATATATTAATAATATAATATATTAAAAAATGAATATTAGTAATAGTGTTAATGCTGAAATAAATTCAAATGTTTTAGATTTAGAAACGTTACAACAACAGTTTAATACGACATTGCAAAATTATAATAGTACATACACAAATTATTTAAATTCATTACCTACATTTACAGATCCATCTGGTTTAGTTACAGCTTATGATGTAAGTAACGTTGAATATATTTTTCTTCAAGGAAGAATGATAATAGAAACAACAGGGCAACTTATTTCCACAACGGATTTATCTAATTCAGATATTTCTGGATGTCAAGCAATATGTCAATCTTTATCGAATTGTACAGGTGCAACATTTGATTCACGTAATGGTAAATGCATGTCTTATTCAGGTGATTATACATTATCAAATGGTGGTCCAAATACAAATTCATATACCGCTATAATTCCAATGACAACACAATTATTAACGCAATTGAAAGGTTATAATGCACAATTAACAAATTTAAATAACGAGATTTTAACTACACTTAAAAACACACAACCTGTTTTAGATGAAGAAATTAGATTAAACAATATAGCTCAATTAAAGGCAATAGGTTTTAAAGAAAGATTATTAGCAGAAGAATTAGAGATAATAAGATTATTAGAAGAACAAGAAAAATATACACAAGATAAAAATGACACGTATAAGGTGGTAAATAGCTATTATACACAGTATAAAATATCCATTTTTATCATTATCATATTGGTTGTATTATCATTGGTAATTTTTTCAGGTGTCAAACCAAAAATGTTTATTATTACGGTAATACTAAGTATGTTTTTTATATGTAAATTCAACATTTTGTATATAATTTTGGTAGTAGTTTTATTTAAATTATACAAACTGAATATTAAAAACAAAGTGACAAAAATGCCTTTTCCTACTAAAACTTCAACTTCAAATTAAATAAATAAAAACATTCTTTTATAGAAAATTTTAGTATATGATTATATTAGTACAACTATATAATCATATATTTCATATGTTTGAAAATTATACCAATATTTATAATGATTCTAATAAATATGCAAACTATGGAATATCACAACAAGAAAAGAAATATTTAAAAAAAGTCAAGAAACAAAACACGCAGAATAAATATGGGATGTCAGGTTTTAGCAATAGCACTATTAATAATAATATTGGTGGGTTGATTTCAAATTCAAACATAGAAGCATTTGGACCAATGAATCAAACCCAATTTTTACAAAGTCCGCAAAATCAAACTATGGAAAGTCCCCAGAGTTTATCAGGTATGAATTTCGGTTCTTCTCCTCCTAATCCATATCCGGCTAATTCATCGAATACCCAGAATGTCACTATACAGCAAATAAATAATCAAATACAAGCATTGAATAACCAAAATAAATTGCAAGCATATAATCCAAAAAACCCGTCTAATAATTTAACTACATATACAACACAATCGGAAGCGGTTTTATCACAAAATCAATTAACAGATGCAGATATAGCGAATCTAATAAGTTTGACGTCCGAATATAACCAATTAATACAACAATACAATAAAGCACAAACCAGTGTTATGAGTAACGCGGATAATCAGGTATTGAGTATGAATTCAACTACTAATCCATATTTGGGACAGAATTTAGAAATTTCAGGTGGTCAAGTTTATTATATTACTAACGCTGGAATTGCTCAACCGTATGAAATTTCACCGACACAAGTACAAAATTTACCATCATGGGAATCTGGACTTATTAATGCATATTCACAAATTACAAATACACCAACCAATGTAAACAGTACCAGTGCTATAAATGCAACTGTTTATGATAGTGCGGGTACTAGCTATATTAATACGACTCCTGCTATGCAATTAGGTAACACTAAATATCAATGGTATTCGTCTGGCAATGAAGGTACAAATGTTTATGCAAATAATTCACAATCCTTATCATTTACAGATTCTTCTTATGTTGGTTGTTATAATACAACTATATCATCAACACAACAACAACCATTAATGTCTTTAGCGCCGGGTTCGCAAAATGATAATTATACTTTTCAAACATGTCAACAAGTAGCATATGATAGTGGTTCGCAATTTTTTAGTTTTAATACATCAAATCCTACTACTCAAACAGGTGCTTGTTATATATCTAATTCCATTGATAATATCAATACTATGACTAGTCAATGTCCTGCAGTAAATTATACTTATACAAAATTATGGAGTACGAATATTACACCAGTCATAGGAAGTGATATGTCTGGTAATTATATGAGTTTAGATCCTGCAGGAAATGTAGTAATATATAATAGCTCTAATATTGCAATATGGTCATCCGATAATAGTAATAATTCTTTAGCTGCAACTAATTATGTAGGTTGTTATCAAAGTAGTGTTACAGATCCAGTTACAAATACAGTAGATCAGTATCAAGCAACTGGTACTAAAAATGTAAAAACTTGTTCAACACCTTGGTATGCTCCTTGGAAACAGAATTGTCAAACGCAACAAGAAACAGTATATGGTTGGGTACCTGTATCTATAACAGAACAAGTAACAGTGCCAACAATGCAAGATGTAACCAATTCTTCCAATAATACATGGGAAACCTGTTATCAGTATGCATATAATGGAAATTATAATTATTTTGGTGTAAGTAATTTTAATTCTGCAAATGGTACTAGTAATTGTTTAGTATCCAATGTTCAAGCAGGTGGCGGTGTTCCAAACAGTTGTTCATTGCAAGATCAATTGTATTATGGAGGTAATGGATCGAATGCAGTATATTCAGCAACAAATGCACCATTAAATGCTTTTTTAACACTTCAAGATAATGGTATGGTTACAGCATTTACAGGAAGTACATTACAAGATCAACAAACTGTTACATGGCAGTTGAATTATACTGAACAGGTACAACTGTCAAATTGTCAAACAATTACGGATGCAAGTTATGCTGGATATATGCAAACGGGACAATGGTTATATGAAGGAGATATATTTAGTTCGCCTAGCGGAATGGTATGGTTAACAATGGAAAGAGGTAATCTAGTATTATATACATCTTCTAATACGCCAAAATGTTACGGAATGACCACTAACCAAAATCAAACGTATTATGCTGGTGACATTTCAATGAATGCGTTATATAGTATGAATAACACAGGAAATCCAAATTATTTAGGTAACATTGGATATGTAGATCAAAATTCGGTTTTATATCAATACCCGCAAAATCTAGTAGGTCAAGGAAATACATTTACATATATGGGTAATTATGATTCGAGTGGTACGCCAATAACAGATCCATCCAACGGATCTATTTATTGGACTGGATTAGATTTATCAGGTGCAATGCAAAAATGCATTAATACACCAAATTGTAATGCGTTTGTTAGGTTGAATACAAATAATGGAAATGTAGTTTTTAAATTTATGCAAAGCGCGTTTGCTACTCCTACTTATGGTCAATCCTCATCCAATTATTTACCTAGATTTCCTAACCCAAATGCTCAATTTTATCTTATGAATCCTACAGTAAATAATTCACCTTATTGTAATAAATCCATAACAGATATTAACAGTAGTTTATATAGTAATTATCAAACGACAGGTACTCCAATGAATTCATCTATGCAATGCGTTAATATAACAACAACAGATTCAACATTAAACAACTTGGCTAAAAAAATAAATACGAAATCAGCACAACTTACTAACGTGCAAAACAATTTAATGAATAAAACTATGACAGTAAATCAACAAGAACAATTAAACGAAATAATTTTGGGACGTCAATTTAAAGAAATTGACACCATACAATCAGCACAAAAAACGATGAAACAAAACGCTGTTAGTGCTCAAAATATTAAAAATGATTCCAATATTGTAGTGTTGCGAGAGAATCAAAGTTATACATTATGGAGTGTTTTAGCAATTAGTATAGCATTGATATCGATTCATGTTATACGTTAATTTCTTGTCTCTATTGTTGTAATAACAAAAACACCCAACAACCAAAACCCAATAAATAATGATATTTTATAAAATAAAATATCATGAATAATTAATATTTGCATAATATATCATAATATTATAAAATATAAGAAAAATTATCAATAATACAAAATATACATATGTCATCAAATACAACAAATACAACAAATACAACAACACAATTATTAAATAATGCTAATATGAATAGTTTGATTGATGGTGATTCATCTACCACCGCAAACATCAATAATTTACAAACAATAGAAACGCAATTGCAACAAAATTTAGAAATGGGTTTAGCACAAGGTAATCTTACAGAAAGTGAAATAAATACAACAATAGATCAAATTAATTCAATTGCTTCTATGCGAATGAATTTGTTTAATTCATTAGGTAGTTATAATCAATTTTATCAAACAAATTTGAAAATGGCGAATGATACATTGTATCAACAAACACAAGTATTAGATATTTTAGAAAATAAATTAAATGATAACAGAAAAAAAATAATAGCATTAGCTGAAAACAAAAATAATAACATTCGTTTAGCCGAAATTAATAGTTATTACAGTGAAAAATACAAAGCACAAGCTCGATTTATGAAAATTGTAATTATATTAATATTACCAGTATTAATAAGCGCAATATTAGTTAAACGAAATTTAATCCCTTATAAAGTTTTTAAATATATTTCGGTCATTATAGGTGTTATATCATTTTTCTTTTTAGTGAATCAAATATATTTCTTTTCTACTAGAAATAATATGGTTTATCAAGAATCCAATGTAAAATTTAACACTAACAATGTAACTTCAACTTCATTCGGCGATTCTAGTGGAAACGATGTTAGTGGAAATGATCCATGGTTTATAAGTTATAATAACCCATCGTCTTCTAGTAGTTCCAGTGTATGTCAAGGATCGAATTGTTGTTCCACAGGTATGACATATAATACTGGATTGAATCAATGTGTTGAATCATTCCAAATGTTAAATCCTGCATCAACACCTACGTTAAATTCTTTATCTTCATCTTCATCAAATCCATTACCTGTATTAGGTGATATTAATAAAACAGATAGTCCTTTAATTAGTAAAGATTTGGATTATAATAATTACAAAAACACTACAAATAAAAATTCAAATAATAAATCTAGTTGGGATAATATAATGTCATCATTAGATCAATTAATATCTAATAAAAAAGCGGATTATACAATGGGAATGAATTCTCTCTCTAGTTACAATTCATAATTTTATTGTCCATGTAATACAAAACTTTTATTATGTAGAAATACAATAATATAAATTATTATATTATTATATATAGCAGATATAACAAATATAGCATATAATATAAATAGATTATGAGTACATCAAGTAATTCTGGTGGTTTAAATGATTTAATTAATGCTTATACTCAAAATCCATCGGCAGTGACTAGTGGTAATTATAATCCTAATGGACCATTATCAGCTGCAACAGTATCTAATCAAATATTTACACAATTTCAGAATTTGGTGACAGCACAGACAAATGCTGCAATTTGTGATGCATCATGTCAATATGACGCTTCACTTAATGCATTATATAAAGCGATGGAAAATGCTAGATTAAATGAAGTAAAAGCACCATATGAATATGAACAGGCAGAAGAAGCATATTATGCGTTTTTAGGGCAATCTATGCCAAACAACTTCCAAGAACAAAAATATATAGAAAAATATAATGTTCTAATGGAACAATATAAAACACAATTTGATGAGACGTTTCATAAAGCATATCAGTTGAATGATAATTATAATACAATGTATATAAATACAAATAATAGTTATGAATTGTATTTGGATACTTTGAATACAAATGAAGAATTAAGAAAGCAATTTAATATAACGGCTTCTAATATATTTACAAATGATCGTAAATCTATGTATGAAAACCAAGGCTTAAAAACAATTCAATTTCATGGTAAAATTCTCTTTATTTTTCATGTTTTATTTGTCATTTTTTTCATTTTTGCGATTTTTTATTTTAAAACATCATTATCTATTTATAAAAAAATATTGTTAATAATTCTAATAATACTACAACCTATGATATCTCGTCTAATTATGTTTATTGTGAATAGAATATACAATAGCGTTAAACAATTGCTTCCCAAAAATGTCTATTTGACATTATAACCTATTTTATTTTTAATTTACCACGTTTCTTTGTTATGTTTTTTTTGGTTACTTTGGTTACTTTGGATCTTGATTTGTTTTTATTATGTGTTTTGGTTCTCGCAATTGTAAAATATGTCCATGGTTGTGATGGTCGATCTTTCAAGTAAGGACAGAAATTATCATATTGAATATGTTTATTGCAAAAATCTTTTTTAACAAATGGTGTTCCACATGAATTTCCAAAACGACCAAAAAATTCCATGCGTTCAGCATGTTTTGAATCCGTAACACAACCATCAACTGCGCCATGAGGATCAAACGGTTTTGCACCTTCAGTTTGGGACATATATTCTCTCGCATCCATATAATAATGAGCACACACCGTACGGGATGAAGGATTATTTTTCTTATGTAAATAAACATCATAATGATCCGATATGATTTTTTTTGCCACTTCGATATTTATTTTGCCCTTGTTTTCATCCATTAATTCAGTCAATCGAACACGTCTTGCGCCTTGATGTCGTCGTATATCATAAAACCCATCATTTTTGCATTCTTTGATGCGAATGTTGGGATCATATGCAGCATTAAAACCAATATAATATCCGTTTTTCGTTCTCTCTACATTGTGAAAATTCAAACCTAATTCAAGACGCATTATTTCATTGGTATGAATATCTCCGAATAACCATGAGTTCGCATAATCCCCAGAATTTCCTTGTAATAATATTTTAACATAATCATCTAATGTATTTCCATATTGCATAGCTTTTCTGATTCTACATCCAATCGATAACATGTTTTTATATTTATTAAAACCACCAATAGTCGTTTCTGTACCAACAATTCCTTTTGATGTAATAAAAAAATCGGTTCCACTCCATATAAAACAAGGTGCTGTTTGCATTATAATACGATGACCTTTATTTGGGTGAATATCCAAAACAACATTCAAATATTGTCCGTCAATAAAACCGGTGAAACTATTATGTGCGATTACAATTTTCCCGTCTTCAGTATAATCGCCACAAGCAATAAAAGCACTGCATTTTTCCTTTACATTTTCGGCTACATTGATTGGATGCTTGTTTTTTCGAGATGAATACCAAGAATACCAATAGGGTATAGAATAATAAAAATTCCACGCGATAATTTCATCTACAGTTGTTTTTGTCCCAGCGTCATTGAGACCATTTGCAATCCCTTTCATTTCTTCATAAAATTCATGGAAGTATTTTTTGGTTTTTTCTTTTATTGATTTATTTACATGTATGATGAACCATTCCCACGTTTCCGCATAGGTTTGATACATGTTATATGCCAACATTTTTTGAATTTCTTTAAACTCAACCGCGCACATATACCCATAAGCATAACCTCGCTCTTTTGGTGATCCATAAATCGATATATATTTCCATCCATTCATATTATAAGACATGCCATTTTTCATGACTTTAAAAAATTATATTATATTTCTGTTATAATATAATTATATTATATTTGTTTGTAGATGATTTATTGTAGGTGATTTATTGTATATGATATCCAATGGTAAATTGAAAAAAATATAATTCTTACCTTGGTATATACAACAAATTCGTCGTATGCTTTAATATCGAGAACGCATAAAACCACCTAAAACTATAATAATGATTAGTATTATATTTTAATCTTCAATTTCAATTTCATTATTACCTGGATCTTGAGTTAATATATCAGCATCAGGATATAAAATTCTAACACCATGCCATCCAGTACTTTTGCATTTTCCAAATTTTTTGTCCATATATTCATATAGTTCAAGACCCTTTGGCATTTTACGGTAACCTTGTGATTCCTTAAACCAACTAGTAAATTCTTGTGTTAATTCCTTCTTTTTAACCCTATCGTTTGGATCACCGGTAAAGACAACCATCTCACTAACAAATCCAGAAATGTGATCTTGACCTTGACGATATTTATCTGCTGATGCCATAACGATAGGACAATCTTTAACTATACCTTGGGTTTCTAATGCTTTTTTTACTAACATACTTGCAAATAATGGGGCCCAATTAGGTATTTTATCCTTCAAATTTTTATCTTTTGGAAAAACATATCTTGGGTCATGATCGACAACATCATTTTCACCTTTGAATTTCGACATAAAATCACAAATACGAATTCTTCTCCACGTTCCATCATCATTACTATTGATTTCAAATAGATAATTTGCACACACTACTAAATTAAATTGCGGAATAAATGTTTCAGTTTCTGCGTAAAGAGCACGTGCTTGTATTGGATCTGATCCAGTCAATTCTTTCATAACACCCTCATTAATTTTTTCCTCTTTTTTTGGTTCCTGCATAACTGCATATCTAACTCCTTTTAATTGCATTACTTCTGATGAAGTTCCACCTATATTATTTCTATCTCTTGTTACTAATGTAATTGGTACAACTCCTTTATATTCGCCTAATGCATGTGTCATTAAATCGGTTAATAAAGATTTACCATTACTTCCATTACCTCTATAAATATTAAATGTTTGATTTAAGTTTTCACCAATTAAACAAGATGCAAGATGTTCCCACATGTAAGTATTTAATTCTTGAACTGGAAATAATTGTTTCATAAATTCCGTAATTTCTGTCACTACAGTAGAGTGATATGTTTTTGTCATATCAATTGGTTCGTATGGAATATTGGTAGATTTTGTAATATAATCTTGTGGGTTGCCATCTCTGAAAACTTTGTTCTTAAAATCCATTACACCGTTCGAAAAACACATTAAATATTTGTTTGCATCCATATTTTTATTAAAATGTTTATCATAAAATATTGGTGTTGCTTCACGAATAATATTACCTTTAGCACCACTACTCTTTAATTTAACACATGCTACACAACATGCTGATATTTGTGATTGAAAATGTTTGTATAAATCATCTGTTTCTGTATATTTTTGTAATTCTTTCAAAGCAACATTGCGTTTTGCTTGATATAAATTAAACATATCAGTTGATATCGACATACGCAAAGTATCACCTTTATCGATTTCCCATCTGTGATTATCGAATGCGTACCATACAGAATGTTTAATATCAGAACATATGTACTTATCTTTATTTAATTCATATAAAATCATTGCGAAATCCCAATCTGTTAATGTGCTAAGAGACTCTTCTACTAAATAGGACATTGTACTATTTCTCGCTTTGACAAATTCATCATATGCATCTTGTTTTGCCCAATACATAATTGATTTACGAGTAAGACCACTGTTTTTTGTATTAAAATAGCTTTTCCATTTGTTATATAAATCAGGAATCGTATCATAGTCAAAATCACTTGCTTTACTACGTAACATGACCCATGACAAAAACAACCTGTCATCTGTATCTTTTAAAGCGAATGCAACTTGTCTATTTAACAAATGAGACCCTGATTCATAATATTTTTCTGGTAATAATTGAGTATATACATGTGTTTCACGAATATAATATTCACCCGAATTGAGTGCATTCATAATTTTATCCACTGCTCTTGTTAATGTCTCTTTATCACAAATATCCGATAATTTTATTGTTTCACCGTCATCTTCATGTAATAATCTGACTTTTGTAGTTTTTTTTGCAGTTTTTTTTTGTTCATTAGTGTTTTCCATACTACAACGCTTATTATATTCTTCGGCTATATTTGGATGGACTTCAAATGATGGATGTTCATCATTTTGGGCTGATAATTTATACAAATTATCCACTTGTAAAATATCAAAATCGGATACTTTTTCTTCAATCATCATAAATTCTCCATCCGCTTTATCTACTTCTATTTTGAAAATTTGAGTTAATTCATATGCTTCATTACCAGGTTTTCTAGATCCATATAATTGCCAATTTGTTCCGCCCTTACTAATACCCTCATCCAAAACTGCTTCCCAAGTATTAATAATCGGTAATTTTTTACAAACATCAGGAATACGTTTTAATATTTTTTCTCTCAAAAGCGTCTGCATAATATTATCCATTTGTATAGTTATTATTAAATGAATACCATCCTTTGTTGCGTTTTTATCGCTGTCAGTATTAACATTAGGTTTTTCCATAACATATACGTAAAATGGTTTGCTGTGAGTAAATGAGTATAATTCTTTCATTTCGTCTAAATATAACAATATAATATCCTTTTTATCTTCTTTTGAATGTTGTCTAGTAACTACATCTTTATTATAACGAAAATCCATGTCAACCAGTAATGGTCCATTTTTTTGTAATTGTCTTTCAGTAAGATATTCTTTTTTTTTATTGACAAATACATGTTGAGTATAAATAGAAAGGAAATCTTTCAATTCTTCTTTTGAAAACACAAACGATCCAGGATATATATTCATGTCTATATTTGGCATTCTTGTATGTGTAAAAGGTTTATCATTTAATTCCTGATTTTTTGTATTATGTTGAGACATATAATCATTGTATTTTTTATCATTGTAACTATTGGTAACGGTTGAATTTATTTTTTTCGACATTTATAATACTTTGAGTTTTTTAGTATTATATTATTACAACATATATTTCTATTTCATTTTTTTTATAAATTAAAAATATGAAATTAACGGATTGTAGTTTTGTTATATATAACAACAATATAAAGAATGCATATTCATGTAATATATAAAAATAAAAAATTGATTTATTTTACAATTATATAAAACATATCCAAAACAACTACTACAAAACAACAATAGCAAAATGGGTCAATATTTATCAGGCTTGAAAAATAAATATGATATTGAATCACAAAAAAATGCAAACTGTCACATTTGTAAAGAACCAATTAAATTAGAAGATTTGGTAATGTGTGTGCGATGCAATATAAAATTATGTTCTTCATGTGAAGATGAATTTCGAGATGGTAGACCATATTGTAAATGTCCAAACTTAAACTGTAAAAGTGTCGGATCTTTGGGTATAAAATTTTATAAATAATAAAAATTATATTTATATTATATAAAGCCCCATGCGTACTTCAAATAAAACACGTAAAAATGCAAAAACAAAATCAAAAAAAGGAGGTAATACAGATAATCAACGCATTCAAAAATGTAAAAATACTTTCATGAAAACAAAACGTAAAAGAGATTTAGAAAAAATAAAAGATTTAAAAAAAACATTAGAAAAACAAGCTCGTTCAAAATTTAAAAATGACAAAACAAAATTAAACGCAACATTAAAACGAATAAAAGAATTTCTAACACCTAATAAATCATTCGATAAAGTTTTTGAAAAAGCAGAAACACGTGTTTATTGTAATCCTAATTGCGAAGGAACTATTTTAGAACCAGGAAATAAATTGTCGGAAAGATACTATGCTGATTATAACTCCAACAAAAAATTAATAAAACTATTTGAAGAGCAACGAAAAAAATTATTTGGTAAAAAAACAAATGTTTTGGTTGATGGATTTTATGAAAATGCACCAAAAAAATACATAGAAGAAATTAAAAAAGACGGTGCTATTTCTCTTTGCTCTCCTGTTACAAAAATAATTAAATAAAACATAATAACAGTATAAAAATATACATAGTAATACAATATATTTAAAACATAAATAAAAACATGTCCAAATTTAATTTAAAAAATGATCCAGTAGTAATTTCAAAAGATACGATGAATCGTTTAATTAAAGATGTAAAAGAAATCATACAACATCCACTTTGTGATAACGGTATTTTTTATTCACATGATGAAGAAAATATGTTAAAAGGATATGCTATGATAATAGGTCCATCTGACACACCTTATTTTGGTGGATATTATTTTTTTGAATTAAACTTTCCTGTAAATTATCCATACTCACCTCCACATATAATATATTGTACTAACGCTGAAAAAATCAGATTTAATCCTAATTTATATACAAATGGTAAAGTATGTTTGTCGCTATTGAATACATGGAAGGGCGAACAATGGACATCATGTCAAACAATTTCAAGTATATTATTAACACTTTGTACAGTTTTAAGAAAAAATCCGCTATTGAATGAACCAGGAGTTAAAAAAGAGCATCATGATTTTGAAAAATATAATAGAATTATTCAATATAAGAATATCGATATAGCGATTTTACAAATTTTACAAAAAAAAATGGGGGTGTTTTTAGATCAATTTCAAGTATTTGATAGTGAAATCAAAGAAAACTTTAAAAGAAATGCAAAAAAACTTCGTGAATATTTGGAAGAAAGAAAATCAAACGAACCTGATCCAGTAGTATTGTCTACAGGTTTATATAATATGAATGTCAATATAAATTGGAATGATTTATATGACAGATTTATGATTTTGTACAATATGGAAATAAATCAAGATGAACAAAGTCTAGAAAAAAATACTCAAATGGAAAAATAACAAAAGTATAAATAACAAAAGTATAAATAACAAAAGTATAAATAACAAAAGTATAAATAACAAAAGTATAAATAACAAAAGTATAAATAACAATAATATAAAAAATTGAATTAAATAAATAAATATATGATTATTATATAGTCCAAAAAATATAATAATTATATCAAAGATAACAAAATGCACTTCTGTTCGAATTGTAAAAATATGTATTACATAAAAATCGATGAAGATAATCCAAATAGTTTGTTGTACTACTGTAGAAATTGTGGTAATGAAGATAACTTAATTACAGAAGATAATATATGCGTTTCTAAAACCCAAATTAAAAAAGGAGAAAAATCATTTAGTCATTTCATTAATAAATATACAAAATTAGATCCAACATTACCTCGTGTAAATAATATATTATGCCCAAATAAAGATTGTCCAACAAATACAAAAAATGAGCCTCGTGAAATTATTTATATTCGTTATGATGACCTAAATATCAATTATGTTTATTTATGTTCAACATGTAATACAACATGGAAAACCGAGGAGCAAAACTAATAAAAATACGCGACTATAATACATGTTTAAATAATTCAGGACGATTTTTGACATCGTCATATAATTTAAAATCATCAGCAAAATACGATTTAATAAAATTAATATCATCATCATCTAATTGAATATTTTCTTTATTGTTGCTTACGTTTATAATAGGTAATTCTACTGGTTTTGGTTTAATTTTTAACACTTCGAGTAATTTATTTATTTTTTCATTTAAATTTTTTGTATATAAAATAACAATAATATTTGCATAATCTACGTTATTAATCCAATTTGTAATGGGTTCAAAATGTTGATTCCATGTAAAACTTTGATATAAATCATCATGTTGTTTATTTTTTATCAAACGTATAAAATCTTTAATGGAGTACTGATTATAATTTTGCAAAAAAACACTGTTTCTTCTATATTTATCTATATCGAGAGATCCATATTTCCAATATTTATACATTGATATAAATCGATCGATAGGATCTCTTATGATAATAATAGGATTATTGTTATTCATGCATTTATTATCATGTCCTCTTCCCTTTATGAATTCAGAATAATGTTCCTCAAAAAAAGATTCACATGCTGTTCCACCCGTTTTTGTTGGGTGAATAAATGTGTATGTAATTTTTTTTTTTACGTTTATATTGTTATAACAAAACTTATAATAAATAAATATGATTGATGGAATAACTACTATAACAGATATTAGAACCATATTTTTTATTTTATATGTCATAATAGTATAAATTAATAAAAAATAAAATTGAATATAATATAAATATATTTAAAATAAATAAATACAATATATCTATATTATATTATAAGAATATCATAATATGGATCCAAATAAAGAAATAGATGATTTGGAAGAAATAGAAGAATCTGAAGGACCAGAACTAGGTGATAATGATGAAGAATTTGAACCAGAATTAGATGATAGTGATTCTGATGAAAAAAATATTATGGATGATAATGAGCCTGATGAAGAAGCTGTTGGTAATGAAATTGTAGAAGATACAGATGATGACGCTAGTATATATGATGACAATGATAGTGATATTATGGAAGATGATGCCAATATAGATGAAGAAAATACATTAGAAGATAGTATAGTAAAAAACACGGACAATAAAAAATCGAAATCCAAAAAAACAAAACAAAATATACCAATTTCTTCACAATACAGTAGTGATTATGATAATGACGACGATGAAGACGATGACGAAGATGATGAAAATTATTTACAAAAATTCAGTAGAGAAATAAATAAACAATATATTGAAAGAGAGCATCCGGAATGTGTATTTCATAATTATAATGAAATATCAACACTTTCCAAAATAATTCGGGATAAAAACAACAATATTATAGATCCATTACATAGAACAATTCCATTTTTAACAAAATATGAAAAAACCAGAATAATAGGACAAAGAGCAAAACAAATAAACTCAGGTGCAAAACCATTTGTTAATGTTCCACAGCATATTATAGATGGATATATTATTGCAGAATTAGAATTAAAACAAAAGAAAATACCTTTTATCATTAAACGACCTATTCCAGGGGGTGGTTCAGAATATTGGAATGTCAAGGATTTAGAATTGATTTAATGTATAAATTGGCTACAAATCTTCAACCATATAAAATCAATGGTGAAAACAACTCAGGATCATTTTGATAATAATTATGATATAAATCATTGTTAAAAAATATATTCGACGTAAATTTTTTATTTGAATGAAGATGTGATGTATTAAGATTCACAATATCAGTATTGAATAATATACTATTAATTGCTTCATTTGATATTATTTTTACATTGTACAATAAAAGCCCACTATAAATAAAAGCAAAAATAATATACATCATGTTTTGATAATATATGGTATATCATGTTATATGATATTATTTCTAAATATTTTTATTTATAAATATTGTCATTATGACAATGCGTTACCATATTTATTATGCAAATAAATGATACTCAGTATTATTTTTTTCGATATCAGTTCATATTTTTTATATTTGTAGTATTCTTTACATTCAACATTTTTATAAGATTGAGAATATTCATTTGTTCTAGTTACAAAATAACTAAGTAAATCTATTATTTCAAAAATATAATCTTTGTATTTTTCCTCATTTGATTTGCCGAAATGATAATTTAATAATAGATAATCACAAATATTTCCTTCTTCTGGAAATGCGATACTAAAATATTTTAATGGTGACCCCCTATATATGTATCTTTGAAGTATATTAATAGGGATTTCTTTTAACATACATTGTAAAGGTGTAGATGTTTTATCATATGTACAATAATCAAATTTTTTGAAATCTTTATAAATACATTCATGATGGTTCAAATTATAATTTATAATGTATTTTTTATATAATTGAAAATAATATGATAAATTATATTTTATATTTTGATGTAAAAACAAATAGATATAATCGACTAATTCATGAGGTAATTCACTAATTTTATGTAAAAGTTCAACTTCATTTTTGATAATTCGTTTTTTCTCTCTAATCCGTTGTTTTTGCTTGTATTTTTTATTTTTAACTTGATTAACTTGTTTGTTTTTATTCATTGTTGTGTAATCGTTGATAATAAATCTTTAATAGTATAATTCGTTTTTTATTTATATAAAAATAATGTATAATATAAATAAAATATCAATTTTTTATTTTAATAAAAATGTCAATAGCGCTTTGTTTTTTAATTAACAATAAAATAAACAAAGAAAATGTTTGGAAAAAATGGATAGAACCTAATAAAGATATTATCAATGTATATATTCATTACAAAGACTATACTACAATAGAATCAGAATGGATCAAAAAACATTGCATTCCATTAAACTCTATAACCAGAACCTCTTATTATCATGTTGTTCCTGCTTATATGGCGTTATTGTCTTTTTCGATAAATCATGATGTAAATAATCAATGGTTTTGTTTTTTATCCGAGTCGTGCGTTCCAATTATATCTCCTGAGGAATTTCGTATTCTATTTAATACACACAAACATCAAAGTATTTTGCAGTGGAGAGAAGCATGGTGGAATGTTGAGTATCATAAACGTGCAAATTTGGCATTATTTACAAAAGAATTTCAACTAGGACACACGCCATGGTTTGTATTAACCAAAGAAGATGCAATTAAATGTTTATTATACAAACAAGCAAAAAAAAGTGTGTATTCACTTGTATGTAAAGGTGGCCTGGCGAATGAAAGTATATTTGCTATTATGTTGAAAACATTCAATCGTTTGGATGGTAATGGAGAGAATGGGCAAAATGTAATAAACGCACCTTCTACGTTAATCGATTGGTCTAGAATGACTAGTTCGACAAGTCCGTATGTATTTAAATATGAAACAGATATTTATACAATGCAACACAACATAGATTGGATACTTGGAGAGAAAAAGAAAAACAAATACGCGATTTTTTTGAGAAAAATAGATTCATCATTTCCAGATGATGTACTGGAAAAAATGATATATACACATGTAGTTTGAATATCTAAGTTTTTTCATTTATGTCTTCTTTTTATTTATTCTTTTTCTCGTATTTTTACTAAATTTGCTTTTTCGTGATTTTCTGCCTTTTATTTTATTACGACGGGTTTTCATTTTTTTCTTTCCACCTCTATTATCAATAGATTTCCAGCTTGAAACGTTGTTTTCTTCTTCCTTTTTTTTTAATTCTTCCTTTTCTTCCTGAGATAAATTATTATATTCGTCTTTTTCTCTTGACTCAGCCATTTTTTTTAAATTGTCATGCATTTGCTTTATGTAACCTTCACTTGTATAACGATAACAATTAGTACTATTTATTTCACGTATGTAAAAATTTTTAATCTCTTTGGATGATTTTTTATTTTTACTATCTTCGTTTATGAAATTATTTATTTTAGATATACATAGTTTTTTTGGAATATAATTATATACATTTGACATTACATTTGACATTATTATATATTATTGATATATAATAATAATAATAATATATTTTTTATATATTATCATTTTCTAATATTTAACATTTCCATCGATTACCACAATTAATACATGTCACAAAGGTTGTCATCGGTTCATCCGCTGAACGCGTTTGCATTTGATAATATGTACATTTATTTGAATAACATTTACGACATTTAAATGTATCAGTTGCTGCTTCCAAATTCGTTTCATATTTGTATTTATCTCGTTTCATTTTCAATTGAATTAATTTATCCCATTTTTCAGGATTAAGTTCCTGATGTGTCATGAAAGCAATTTGATGAGGCTTTATTTCATTATTATTTAAAAACTCAATTAATGATTTATTATTTTGTAAGTTTAAATATATACTTCGTATGCGATCGGTATAAATCTGAACGAAGAAAGCATTGTCCCATTTTTTAATAATTTTTCGATTCGTTGCTTCTTTCAGTGAATAATTATAAATACCCTTTTCTAAATTTTTTGCGTGACTTTCATTATTCAATAATAATCCCAGTTTTTCTTTTATATTATTACGAAATACATCAGGATCACTTATAGTACGCATTTTAGTTGTTAATAGTGTATTTTATATGTATATGATGTATCTATATATACACATCATATGCAAATTTTTAAATCAATTTTTATTCTTATATTTTATGCATAGTCATATTCTTCTTCTGATAATTCGGTTGTAATATCTTCTATCACTAAATCTTCAATAATATCATTGTTCTGTTTTTTTCCTTTTTTCGTTTTTTTTACTATAGATACCTTTATATTCGATTTACCATTGGTTTTTTTAACATTTTTTTTAGGTTTTCGACCTCTTTTTTTATTACCACCTTCATTTTCTTCATCACTATTGTCTATATCATCGTCTTCATCCTCATCCTCATCCTCATCCTCATCTTCATACTCGTCTGTATCATCAACATCATCTTCTTCCATATCTTTTACATTAACATTATCATCTTCTTCATCATCTTCTTCATCATCATTATCTTCGTCATCATTATCTTCGTCATCATCTTCTTCGTCATTTTCCTCGTCATCTTGCTCATCATCTTCCTCATCATCACCCATATCATCTACAACAAACCCATCCTTTAAATAACCCTGTTTAGTTTTTTTATCCGATTTAACATTTGCTAATTCATCATCTTCGTTTTCATCCTCATATGCAGTATCATTTAAATTTTCAAATCCGCCAAATAATTTTTCATATATTTTTTCCCATAAATCAATCGATAAATCGGACAATTTATATGCTTTTGTTTCTGAGTCTTTTATTTCAGAAATTACAGCGCAAGTACCAAATAATAAAGTATTATCAATAGGTGGTGGAAAATCATATTTATTTTCTGTGTTTGCTCTGCCATCCGTTTTAGCATAAACTGATATGCGATACTTTTGTTTTTCAATGGTTATTTTCCATTCGGTTTGTTTGGAAAAATCATTGTCTTTTTTGAAACCACATTTTTTATATAAATCTTCTTTTTTAAAATCTTTTGTATTTACCTGCAAAGTTTTCATTTTTCCAAATTTATCAATTAGTATTATGTTAGTATTATTCGATTTAGACATTACTGGATAGATTTACTCAAGATATAAATAATAGCGTATGAATAGGTTTAAGTAGTTTATACAATATACAAATATCAATACGTAAAATATCAATATGTTATATATGCGATATTTTATTATAAAGAATAGTTATTAGTATTCTGTATAATAAAAAATAGTAACCATTAAAAACAAAACAAATTTATGATTTATTGGACTATCAAAACTATTATAATATCGATTATTTTTATATTTTTAATACATCATTTAATTGAATTTTTCAAAAACACATTAACTGTACCAAAAGTGAAAGATTTAGTCAATGTTCCAACGCAAAAATATGAGCATATTTTAAACATTTTAAGTAAAAATACTGGTGACAATAAATACAGTAATACTAGTGAAAATTTAAATATTGATATAAATCAATCTACTAATATAAATAATTTACCTTTAGTAGGGGATGATATGAAAAGCGAATTAAAAAAATTCTTAAAACAACAAATGACAAATAATATTTATAATTCATGAGCGACCTAGAAAACTTATGCATTTTTTTTGTAAAACACGTATAATTTATGTATGTATTTTTTCATTTTTTTACTGTAACAGTAACATAATAAAACTATTAATAATAACAAAAACAAACAAATAATAAAGTAAATAATACCGTAATTTTGATTATATAAAACATTTTTACAGGTTGCTATTTTAATGGGATCTTTAATTCTACCCGCTAAATGTGTTACAATTGTTTCATTTGTATTTTCTGTACAACTATTATTATTCAATATATAATATGGAACTGTTTTTATATACGCAGAATATTGATTATTTGATAATATATTGGTTACAAAAGCACCTTGTTCATAATCATCTCCAGCATATGGTTTATCTGTTTTCCATTTATTTCCTTCCATCCGCCAATTATTTGGATTATATAACGATTTCCAATAAGAAAATATTTCACGACTATAAGAATCATTCTTTACAATAAAGACTCCTGCATTAAAGTTCATATTCCACGGAGGAGGATCTTTTGTGATAATCATTGAATAGTTAGAATATTTGTTTAAAAAGTCTATCAATCTATTTTTATGAAAGTGTAAAAAAAAAGCATCACTATCGATCCAAAATACATAGTCAATATTTGAATTACTTTTATCAGATATTATTCTATCTATTTCAAATACTTTTCCCCAATAAGGAGGGACATTATCTTGACTTTTGTATAAAAATTTATATTGAATATTGTTTTCGTTACATATTTCGTTGTTTAATTGCATATTTTCATTTAGAAAATTATTATCTGATCTATCTTCTATTTGTAATACTAATATATTAAACATTGTGTTATAATATTATATTAAACAAATATAAAAAAATCTTAGTGTATAATTATATATTAAAATATAACAACCGTCACCATAAAATAAAATCACCAATGTTTAACGAGCAAGAAACAAATGCTATTTTAACCAATTTTCCACAAATAAATATGAAATGTTGTAATGAAAATATAGCAAAATTTCATACAAATGATAAATTATCAAACATACCAAAATATGATTTTTATAGTGCTATACCAGAAGGCAAAAAATATATTATTTGGTTTACTAGTTATAATAATAAAAAAGCATGTTTTTTATTAACATATGCATTTAAAAAATTTAAAGTTTATAAAAAAATATTTGTTCCTTTTACAAATGAATTAATAAACACAGTTTTTAGGGGAACTAATTTTTATATTAAAGGAAAGCAAAATTCGTATATAACATTGGAAGATGTCTTATTTTATAAGGAAAATGATGTATCTAGATTGACAGAAATTGAAAAATTTGTTATATTTCAAGATGTTTTTAACAACAAAAACTTTACTTTACCTTTTGTGAATGCATATGCAAATTATAATAACAATACGAATTCGAACAACATAATTGGATTACCATTAATAAATAAAGACCTACCAGAATTGACGAAACAAATAGAATCGTTGCCATATAAAGTAGATGTTATATTATGCAAAAATTTTAATGATAACAATGAGAAATGTGAAAAAATAAAATATGTAAAACATTCGAATAAAGAAATTGATAATACAAACACAGAAAATATCAAATCACCAATCAAAGTAAATATTGTTGATATATTAAACAAAGTGCCTAGTAAAAAACCACCTTTATACAGTGAAACTAATTCACAATACAAAACCAATAAAGAAAGTTATAAGCAAAATAACTTACATAAGGAACATGTCTTTATTGTGAAACCAAATATTCAAAATGATATTTATAATTTGTATGTTTTGAATGAAAACAAAACCGAGAAATTTTACGACACTGCTTATATTCCAAATTATAATACTAGTGTTATGATGAATAAATTATTTAGAAATATAAAAGAAAATGATAATTTAGATAGATTAGAAGAAAGCGATGATGAAGATGAGTTTGAAAATGACAATATCGATAAATTCGTTTATTTAGAAAAAACATATCCGATGAAATGTAAATACAATTATAAATTTAAAAAATGGTATCCAGACTCGTTGGCTGATAAGAATGCAAAAATTGTGACAAGTGCGGAATTACAAAATAGGTAGGTTTGCACAAACCAAAACTAACAAACAAATGAAACAAACAAATAAAATATATGAATAATATATATAACCCATATATTATTCATAAATCATGTCTGGATCAGAAGCTTCCAATTTAGGATATAGTGAATATCCACCTAATAATAATATAAATGGAGCATTTGTAAATGTAAATAATACAAATAATCCAGCTAATTTCGGTAGTAATGAAATACCACCAAGAGGATTATTTGGTGCTAGTTGTAATATGGATGCTGCTGCTGGAATTGCTCCAGGCATTTGTATGAATGGAGGTAAAAAACGTGGCAAACACGTGAAATCATTTAAATTATTAAAGAGAAAAATTAAAAATATTAGTAATATATATAAGATGAGATACACAAAAAAACAAAGAAAACAAATTAAACGAAGAATTTCCAAAAAATACATTAAAAAATCAAGAAGACCCAGATCTTCCAGAAGAAGCAGAATGGGTAGGCGTATGCGTAAAATGCAAAAAGGTGGTGCTATGACAGAATTAGGATATAGTAATTTACACCATGACAATGGTGGTGTTAAGCTTTCATATAACGAAACTGGTGCATCATCTGGATATGGATTCCATGTTCCTAGCAGTGATGCACAAATAAATTCAGCATTGGCCAGTCCTACACCAATTAGTCCATATGCAAAACTATAAATAACTAAATTTTAATAAAACATTTTCCTTGCATAAAAGGGTCACCATCCGAATCACATATGGTCGTTTGTTTTTTGGATTTAGATGACGACTCCTTTTTGCTCGACGGATCATAAACAGTTTCCCATATATTGTCCGTCTTACCAACACGCATATAAACTTCATTCGAAGTCTTAATTATTTTATATTTTTCTTTCATATAAAATGTTTTCCTTTTTTTCCATTGATTTTTGAATGGTTCATGTGAGTCAATTATATCTACTACCAACGGTCCATTTTCATTTTTCTCTCGAAGTATTCTCCCAACAGATTGTTCAATGTCTGTTTTTGGAGTAGCCATGATAAGAGTTGTCAATGTTTTTATATCTAATCCTTCCGATGCCATTGCATATGTAGCAATCACTACTTTTTTCGTTTCTGTTTCTTTTAATGCGGATTCTTTCATACCTCCAATATAATATCCAACGGAACTGTCAGCAATATTACGATGTTTTATAGCGTCAAACAAATATTTTAACAAGTTTTTATTATGAGCCAATATCATTATTTGTTGATTTTCGTTTTCTCTCAAAAGATCCATTAGAACCCTTAGAATAAACTCACTTCGATGGTTGTATTCACATAATTTAGTAATCATACTACTGTAAGATGTGTTTCCTCTAAAATCAGTTATAACATGGTTGAATTCATCATCATTTGCTTTATATTCAATGGCTCGTACCTCTACCGACATTTTTTCTTCGCGTTTTCCTTTAAAAACCACATCTCCTAGAAACATTTTGAATACAAAGGATGTACCATCTTTACGATTCATTGTAGCGGATAATCCCAAAATATAACGAGTTACAATTTTGAAAAGAGAATTGGAAAAAACCTCACTCGATATATGATGAACCTCGTCAATAATCATAAATCCGAAACTGTCAAACATAGTGGCCGGATAATCTTTCATGGCGAGACTTTGCAACATGCATAAAACAATATCTTTGTTTTCAATGTCAATTACTTGGCCCTGAATTTTTCCTATTCTTGCGGTTGGTAAAAACTGTTGTATGCGTTCAATCCATTGATTCATTAAAAATTCCTTATGGACGATCACGATGGTCTTCTTTTTAAGACGAGTTATAACATTTAAACCAATTGATGTGTTATGTGTAACCGAAAAATCACCCAAAACAAATCTTTTATTACCATCTATTTCAAATCCATAATAATCGTCTTCCTCTAATTTTTCTATATTTATACGATAAACAAGCGCGTTTTTAATTTGTTTTCGATTTAAATTTTGTTTTCTTTTACATAATACTGGTATTTCTTCCATCCCAGCACCATAAATCGATATTCTATTGTATATACCTTCTTTTGGTCCATTCTTTGAATTATAGCAAGTTTTTTTGGATTTTCTTGAATAACACGCAAAACCCAATGAACGACATAAATATACAATATCTTCTGCTAATACATTATTTTTTTGCATAATTTCATAACAATTTGTTTTATTGTATCCATCAGAATCAATCAATCCAGCTAATACTTTAAGTTGAATGTCTCTACTATTGCATTTATATTCATAAGGTATATGTTTATTATTTAATAAATTGTTATTTCTAAGAAATGTCATAAATCTGTTTGTTTTTTTTAAACTACATATGTTATAATCATATTTCGAATGATATCTTAAATATAAATCTGTATATTCATTTTTAAACAAATCGAGTATATATTTAAGGATACATCCTTCTTGTGTTGTAATTTTAGTACAACTACTGGATCCATCACCAAGCCAGAAACCAAATAAATAAGGATCAAAATCCACTTTTTGTTCTTTAAATTTGATTTGGGTTTTGTATCCTAGTAATGGACCACCTCTACCGTGAAAAGATTTAGGTAGCTTCAAAAAATCTTTTACAGATATATCTATTATGTCTCCTTTTTGTAATTTTTTAGTATAATAGGTAGAACACTTCAATGATAAAATATGACTTTCATTACATATATATTCATCCCCTTTCTTACTACTAATTTTATACATTTGTTCTCTACCTCTAGCTAAGGATAATACTTTTCGTGGCGTAGAATCGTCCCCCATAAGTAAATCTCCAACTTTAATATTTTCAACCAATTCAAATTCACCGTTCGCCAACATTAATTTTGTACCCTTTCCCAAACATTTTCCAAAACCACATGGTAATTCTAGTAACCCACCACTTCCATCACTTTTGGATATATGTTCCATATATTTATCAACAACAGGAATTTGATAATCGCGCAATTGTCCGTTAAACTCCAAATCGATGTTCTCTCCTTCCGACAATTCTATTTTGGATGGAGGTCCGAATTCTTTAATACCGTAATGCTGAGGTACATATATTTTATTATTGGATTCTCTATATACAAAATAGGTATTTTGCGTATCTTGACAAGGTGATCCATGAACATGAGGTTTAATAGTTAAATCTGTTTTTATTTTTTTAATTTGTTCGGATGATAGATCCTTTTTGAGTATTGTATATCCTTTTTTACCCAAATATGGTTTCATTTTCTCTCTATATGGTGTTATATATGTACGTTATTAGTGTTTAATACTATTTAGAAATAACTAATCTAGTATCAATTTTTATTGTATTTGTCTAATCCCATAAAAATAAAAAATATATTTTTATATATATATTTATAATATAAATACATTTATAAAATACAAAATGAAGGAATTTTCCAGTTTATTTAAGAAAGAGAACATGGGGCAATTAATATTATCCATATTGTTTGTCATTTATTTAATTATGGGATACAATACTCCTATGAGTCTTGCTGAATTGGTAGATACACCTGTTGGTAAAATAGCCGTTATTATTGTAGCTTTATGTATATTATCTACCTCCAACCCTATTTTAGGTATTTTAGCATTGTTTGTTGCGTATGAATTAATTCGTAGATCCAACATTACTTTACGAGGAGGTGATTATAAAAACTATATTCCATCTGAAAGTAAGAAAAGCGACCAATTTTCAGCATTCAATCAAAATGAATTCCCTTATACTTTAGAACAAGAAATGGTAGGAAAAATGACTATACAAAATAATAATATCAATCTTTCATTTAACAACAATACATCCAGTTTTAAACCAATATTAGATAACACACACAATGCATCTATGTTGAATGTTTATAATAATTAAAAAATTGATGTGTTTTAAGATTTTATTTACATGATATAAATAGTTTATTATATCATATAACAAGCGTTAGCCAATGGAAACCGATAATAAAACCACAATTGAAAATAAAACAGAAAAATTAAAAATGATTGATTTGTTTGCAGGAACAGGTGCATTTACACTAGCATTTGAAAAGACTGGTGGTGTAGAATGTGTATTTGCAAACGATATGGTAGAAACTTCAAAAACAAT